>Ga0187219_1001865_pt1 | contig 10013 bp, 10 predicted proteins | sample 13SPOviralmetaG_FD_130162 | JGI IMG/M metagenome (GOLD analysis project Ga0187219, IMG submission 130162) | Marine viral communities from the oligotrophic San Pedro Time Series (SPOT) site, San Pedro Channel, CA, USA - 13 SPOT_SRF_2010-07-21... | ecosystem: Environmental > Aquatic > Marine >... | reverse complement strand
CTACCCTGATGGCTCTCGTGGTGGTCAGCCGCTAACGATGTGTAGCTACAAAGAGGCTATGAAGCACAAGGGTGTGGTGTTTGAGGAGAACAGCGAGACTGTGTGTGCCTCTGGTGTCTGTGGAATCTAGTGGGTCGTTACTGTAACGGCTGTATAACGCTAAAAGAGGTTGGTTCAGCTTGTGTGTGTAGGATAGTTTGGGATGTAGATCATCTACCGCACAGCCTGAAACAGCTCATGGAAGAAGACGAGAAGGTTAATGATTTTATTATTAGAGGTAGGAAAGTAATAAAGCAGTTAACTGACGAGTAAGAAAAAGCCCTGTAGAGCATCCCAATCTCTACAGGGCTTTTTTGTGTACGTCCGCAGGGACGATCCTAAGGTAGCACAGAGGATTAGGTTACTTCTTTGGCTGTTTGGAATACTGCTTGCCTTTAGCAGTGTCAGCCCTCTTCTTCCTTGTCGTTGCTGCGTACTCCTTCTTTGACATTGCGTCACGCTTCTTCTTAGGCAGGTAGCGCTCTCCTGTCGCTTTCTTACCCTGTGTAGACGGCTTGCCTGACTTAGTACCCCAATCCTCTTTAGTCCACTTTGACAGTGACTTCTGACCACTGGACTTGCTGCCGGAGTAGCCGCCACCTTTGGCTTTGTACTCCTGAGCAACAAGCTGAGCCTTGCGAGCAGACCATTGACCTGCCTTGCCGCCTTTAGAGCCTGCCATCACCTTGTTCTTGATGCGCTCTCGCAGAGTAGGCTTAGTGTACGCCACTACTTACGCTTCTTAGTCATCTTAGGCTTAGTGCCTTTCTTAGCTGCTGCCTTCTTAGCTGCTGCTTTACCCTTCGTTGTGTAGCTGTACTTCTTACCGTTTACCATTGGCATATTAATGCTCCTTTGTGTTGACAGATTGTGTAGCGCGTGTTATTCTTTTGATGTCTCCGCCGCCGGTGAAGTCCCTATTGAGGCAACTGCTGTTGTTGCTCTTCTTTTTCTGTGCCAAGGTTCTTTAAAGTAACACCCATCCAAGCATTAATAGCTCTGTCAGCTCTTACTAAAACCCTATTATTATTCTTTCCTCCTAGCTTTACTGCCATTAGTGACTTAAACAACTCTTCGTTGTCTATAGCGTCTATTAGTAGCTTTTCTGCGGGGTTTGCAATGCCTGCCTGCATTAACTCTTGAAACTTCTGAGCAAAGATAGCAGGGCCTTGTATAGTGTTGCTGACTTGTCTACCTATTTGAGCGCCTGTAACACGAGCAACCAATGAACCAAAAACTCCTAGTTTATCAGTATTTATAGAGTCTAGCGTACCTGCTGTCCTTGCTGTGTCTAATAGTTTAGCTGTCCTAACTACACGCTCAAACCTAGCTTTGTGACTTTTATCAAACAACTGATTTATCATGATCTTTGTTTTTCTATCATCAAAGATAGCAGCTAAACTAGCTCCGTTTACGTTTCCTGCGTTATCAGAAGCATTTTTTAAAACCCACTGAGTAAATGAAGTTCGCAAACCTGCTGTAGCTTCCCCTGTTGCATCTCTAGCAGCCATTCTTACAAGTTGCTGCATCTCCCTGCCAGTTGTCATACTGTTTACAATACTGTTAAAAGCCTCGTCAGGGCCTTTGCCAGTAAATACTATAGCCTTATTTACTTTAGGGTCTGCAAAACCGCGAGGACGTTTTAGTCTAGTGGCATCACCTGTCCTGATAGCTTCATTTACTTCATCACGGAGAACAGGCATCCTCGCCATTAAGTCTTCGTTAGAGTTTAAGAAACGGTTAGCTGCCGCAGCATCGAACTCCGATCCTCTAAAAAAGTTATGCTTTAAAAAGTCTTCCATAGAAGCCTGTACCGCAGGGTTTCCCTCAACTGCTGTTAGTATCTGGTCATAAGCAACTTTGTTTGAAGCGCTGCTAATTCCTAAAGTCCTAGATAAAGTAACAGAAGGGTCTAAACGTGCTGCCCCTGTTCCTGACTTACCTAATATTTTACCTACTGTGCCTTGAGAAAAACGCTGATTAAGTTCTCGTGAGTAAGCAACAGCCATCGCAACAGGATTGTCACCCTCTGTATCCATGTAGATACGAGAGATGTCTTCTGTTATTGAGTCAGCCAACTCATCGGCTATCATTGCTTTTTGTCTATTAGGTACTTCACCCGACCTAGCCGCTCTAGCTTCTGCGCGCAATGCGCTCTGTACGCCACGTAGTTCAAACACTGTTGTCTGTCCTAGTGTGTTTAGTGCTTCACCCTTTTTATTCTTTTTTACACGACCAATATAATTAGACGACTTAGGGTCTAAATAAGAAGCCGCTGAAGGCATATTTTCTTTCTGAGCTTCTGGCAACTTACCTGACCAGTTGTTTCTAGCTGACTTAGACACACCAACATCAACAGGTAGCTCAGGATCGACTGCCTCATACAGCTTGTTTTCTAGTCCACGCGCTTCTCTGTATGCAGCCTCAACTTCCTCTCTAACAGTCGTTTCTAATGCTTCTTTAGTCTGGCTTGGAGATACTTTTAAAGCGGCTTGGTTTGCTCGTTCAGCAGCAACAGCCATACGTGCGTCTAACAAAGCACTATAGTGGGCTACCTGATGAGCAAAGAACTGCTGCGTATCTTCTGGAAACGTACCACCGAAATCAAGATCGTCTTTAATTGCTTGGTTTGTCTGTTGTAAAGCGTCAGCATACTGCTGCGATAACGTCCCATCATTAGCTGCGTCAACAATAGTATTTTCTAAGGCTATTAGTTTAGACTGTCCTGTGCGCTGTGCAATAGTCAAAGCAGCGTTAGGGCTTAGTTCTTCCCCACTTCTTAGTTGTTTTAGCACAGTTTCAGGGTCTGCAAGTCCTTGCATCCTAGTCGCTGCTCTTGAGGTAGCGCCTTCAAGACTAAACCAATCCCTTCCTTTACTAACAATGTAGCCTGTCGGTGTTAAGTTCTTAGCTATATACGGAAGACCCAAGCCTACACCGAGTCCAGTAGTCATTTCACCAATAAACTGTGCAGCAGGTAAGTCAGGATAGGCATCTTTAAGTGTAAAACCGCCTCCTGCTGCTACACCGCCTATGAGACTCTCGCTCAGTGTCGTTCCTACAGGGTTTCTACGAAACAAATCACCATACTGGTTAATAGTGTTTTGTAAAGCTGAACGCACCCTACCCGCGCCATTTATTGCAGGGACTCGTTTTGCAAGCAAACCTATCGCTATGTTAGCTACGCCTGACTCAGTAGCTCCTGTTCCCATTGCTGTTCCAACAGTGTCCGGTGCTTCTTTTTCTGGTGGCAGGTCGCGTAACTGTTTAGCTTTTTGGTAGTTAGATAACTCAGGGTTGTTTTGTATAGCCTGTCTTCTAATCTCTACATCACCAGAGAATAACGTAGCAGGCAACGCCATCATGCTTCTGCCGATGTCGTCGATCAAGCTACCCTTCTCAGCACTACTTTGCGCTAACGCCTCCTCTTGCGCTAATGCTCTAGCGTTCTTTAAATTCCTAAATTGATTTAGTTGTGGTGTGTCTAAGAGGTCATCTTCCATTACTGTTGTCCTCCCATCTTAGCTAGGATAGCTTCTTGAGTCGCTTTAGGTAACTTCGCAAAGTCTTCTTCGCTAGTGTTATCTATATATCTATTAACATCATCTACTGTCATAACCGTAACGTCATCTATGTTTCTTACAGTAGGGGCTTGTTTTTCCGGAGGAAACATAATACCTCTAAAAGCCTTTAACTCAGATATTGTAGCTTTGTCAGCCAACCTTTTTACAGCATCTGTTGTAGGGTCGTTAACGCTCTTTACAAGTTTATCTATCTCTCTTTCTGTAAACTTGTCTAAATTGTCTATTTTTACCGCCATTGACTCAGGAGACTCGCCGAGCTTAGGATTTATTCCGTAGGTTGCTCGTATCCTTTCTTGTTCTTGGACAGAATAGCGACCATCATTGACTGAAAATGCTTTAATTAATAGATTGTCAGCTCCGTTCAGTACGTTCCTTGCAGCTGTTCTTTCCTCATCTAAAGCAGAAGGCAAAAAGTTACTTGTCCACCTTGCAATACCTTCTTTAAACATATTGACAATGCCTGTTCCTTTTATAGAGGCTTCTGCCAAACTCATACCTTCAGGAACATCATAAGGATTTAAGTCTTCTACAGTAGCTAGCGGATCGTCAGGTCTTATTCTTTTAACTGCTTTGGCTCGTACGACAGGGTCTGGACTAGCCGCTAATACATCGTCAATTTGGAAGAGACTACCGTCCTCTTGTAGCTGTATTCTTAAACTACCATCTACCAACTTAGCAGCTGTGTCTTCTAGCTCTTGACCTGTCAGACCTAGCCCTTTTAGTTCAGCTATTCTAGAAGCTATCTCATCATCTCGCTGTCTAGTAGTAGCCGCGCCTGCCTCATTTAGATCATCAGCAGCTTTTCTACGTTCTTCTTCTAGTTTTAATACATACTCACGAGCTTTTTCAGGGTCGTTGGCAAATAAAGCGGGTAGTCTAGCAGCTTGTTCTCTTGCTACTGCTTTTGCTGCGTCATCGCCGTCTTTAGCAGCGTCTATTATACGCTGTTGAGCCTGTGTCATTATTGCTCTGTCTTCTGCGCGTGAGGCAATAAGAGCTGCTTCACCTGCTTGCATCTGCGCTGCCGCTTGACGAAACTGAGCTGCCTTTTGTGGGTCAGTGTTTTCAACAAGTTTAGCCAACCTAATAAGGCTGTCAGGTGTTTGTTTCTGAGAAGACGCCGCTGCAAGCTGTGCCTTAACCTGATCAGCTGCTGACGTAGGTTGCTCAATACCAAACAAGCCTGTCGCAGACTGCTGTAACGCACGACTACGCTGTGGCGCTAAATAAGCAGCCATGCCGCCTATCTGATTTACAAGGTTAGCCTGATTAACTGCGTCATTCTGTTGTAGTACACGTTCTTGTTGCTGCCTAGCAGGATCAGGAAGCACGTCAGAGAACAAGGACGAAATATCTATATTAGCCATTATGGATTACCTAAGTAGTAGTCAAGAGCTGCTTGTGTGTTAGCTGCGTCGTTCAAAGTAGCGTCGCTACCGCCATTTCCATTTATAAACCTATTAAACAAACCTTCTAACAAACCTGTCTGTGCTGTCTGACCAGTAACGCTGTTAGCCTGTTGACCACCTAACAAGTTAGTAATGGCTTGTATCCGCTGCTGCTGTAAGTTTGCTGCTGTTACTTCTGCTTGCATCTGTGCGCTTTGTCCGGCTTGCAACATTGACGCACTTATCTGACCGCCTTGACGCTGCCCTGCTGATGCTATGTCTGCTGTTCCTAGCGTAGGCTGCAACAAGTTTATTAATGACTGTGTTGGATCATACGACTGTTTTAAAGCGCCTAAACCTAAATCACCTAATGTGCCTATCCTTTGACGCGCTTCTTGCAATCCTTGTAAAGTTTGCTTAGATTGTATTTCTTGCTCCATTCGAGCTTGTTCCATCGCACTAACACCAAGATTAGCTTGCTGCTCTGCTATAGCTTTTTCAAGTACAAGCGCTTCTGGTGTGCCACCGTATTGATTAGTAGCTACACCGCTTCTTCCTTGACTAAACAAACGCTCTTCTAAAGCCATACGCGCACGTTCATTTTCAGGAGCAATAGCAGCCTGTAAACGAGCCATGATTTCTGCTTCGCGTCCTCCTTGACCGCCTTGAGTAAGCATATTAATCAACGAAGTTTGCTCTGCTTCTCTAGCAGCAGGGTCGTTTAGAAAACCTAAAGCTGACGTACCCATTCCTTGTAGTTGATTTTGTAGTGCTTGTTGTTCAGGAGACAACGTAACTCCTAAACCACCCTCTGCTGTTGCAGACGCGCTTCCAATACCTGAAGTAAGCGTAAATGGTTTAAACTTAGTTTGTTCTGTCAGGTTAGCTGCGTTTGTAGCTGACGCAGCAAGTGCATCTTTGCCAATTTGTTTAACATCACTAATGCCTTCATTAAGACCGTAAATAGCTCCAATGCCACCAATCGCATCAAAAAGACTCATTATGTATTCCTTTTACCTAAAGTTTATTAACGTCTACGAGCGTAGCCCAATATATCTATTAATTCTGGTTTTAAATAATCAAAAAGACTATTTGCGAGTGGCGTTCCTATTTGTGAAAAATCTCTACCTGCTGCGCCTACTGCTCCTTCTACGCCTTGGATGCCTTGCGCGCCTGTAGCACCTGTCGCACCTGTAGCGCCTGTCGCACCTGTTAAACCACGCAAACCTTGAGAACCCAATAAACCTTGTAACCCTTGCGCACCTTGAGCGCCAGTAGCGCCTGTATCACCTTTAGCACCGGCAGCACCGGCAGCGCCTGTATCACCTTTAGCACCTTGAGCGCCAGTAGCACCTGTAGCACCAGTAGCACCGGCAGCACCTGCAGCACCAGTAGCACCTGTAGCACCAGTAGCACCGGCAGCACCTGCAGCACCAGTAGCACCTGTAGCACCAGTAGCGCCAGTAGCACCAGTAGCACCAGTAGCACCTTTAGCACCGGCAGCACCAGTAGCACCTGTAGCACCGGCAGCACCAGTAGCACCTGGAGCACCGGCAGCACCTGTATCACCTTTAGCACCGGCAGCACCTGCAGCACCAGTAGCACCTTGAGCACCTGCAGCACCAGTAGCACCTGTAGCACCAGTAGCACCGGCAGCACCTGTATCGCCTTTAGCACCGGCAGCACCTGCAGCACCAGTAGCACCTGTAGCACCGGCAGCACCAGTAGCACCTGTAGCACCGGCAGCACCTGCAGCACCAGTAGCACCAGTAGCACCTGTAGCACCGGCAGCGCCTGTATCACCTTTAGCACCGGCAGCACCTGCAGCACCAGTAGCACCTGTTATAATTGTAGCGGCTGCGTCTACTGCGTTTGCTGCTGTTAGAGTAACAGTGTCCTCGTTACTTGTTTTAAGAACACCTACTACAGTGTTGTTGTTAGTAGTGTCTACAACGTGTTCAGCAGAAACGCCATCTGTGCCAATAACAGGATATACAGAATACTCGTGTCCATCTATTAAAACAGCGTCTCCGCTATTAGGAACAGAATCTCCGTTTCTGCTGCTTATAAACGAGTCAGTGTCTTGATCGTATACCCATGTTTCGTTATATATAGTGTCATCACTGCCGTTGTTGTCTTCATTAGCAGCAGCTGCGTCTGAAACAACTGTAGCAGCTATTGTGTCAGTATCTCCTTCAAGGTCACTATCTCCTCCTAAAAGAGAGCTGTCAGCGGCAGTAGCGTCAGTGCTTGCAGCGTCAGTAGCAGCAGCGTCAGTAGCAGCAGCGTCAGTGCTTGCAGCGTCAGTAGCAGCAGCGTCAGTAGCAGTAGCGTCAGTAGCAGCAGCGTCAGTAGCAGCGTCAGTGCTTGCAGCGTCAGCAGCAGAAGAATCAGCAGCGTCAGAATCAGCTACAAACGTAGGAAACAAAGTCCCCATACCTGCACCTGTTTTAGGATCAAAGTTAGGTATTTCTAAACCTGTATCAGGGTCGTACCATTTTCCCGCAGGAAGGTTGTCCCAAGCGGTATTAATCCTATCTGTTAAACCTGCTGTATTCCCAATGCTTGATGTTGCCGCACCTATAACATTGCTAAGCAAACCACCAAGAACATCTCTATTAAACGCACCTCCTTGACCTGGCAAATTTTGCGCAATGCCGCTACCTGTGCCAAGCAGCGATCCTAAACTGCCATCGCCCAATCCTATTTGTAATAGCTGTCCACCCGCAGTAGGACTAAGCATCCCGTTAATCGCAGACAAAGCTGCATCGCGGTCATTGATTGGCAAAGTAGATAGATACTCATTGATTTGGGCATCTCTTGTTAGCACTCCGCTACCAAGCGCCCCAATACCAAATGGTTCGCTTTTGCCTGAGATATCGCCCATTGGATCAGCCATAGTAACTCCTAGTTGTTGCGTTCTACTTTCTTAACTTTCTCAAAACTGCGTAGTCCACCAAGACCAAGCATCCCCATTAGCACAGGTAGCATTGTCGCAAGATCAATCATAGGCACTTCAACGCCTGTTTCAAGAAGGTTCAGGGTCATGTTAGCAAACGGTATTATTAAAAAGTTACCTGCCATACCTAACACGCACACCCAACCACAAGCGGGTCGCCATCCTGCCACAAACATACTGTTGTGCTTGGCTTCGATTTTGTTAATTTCTAGCTGAGCCTTAACTTGTTCATGCGTATAACGCTCTGCCATAGTCGCAATGTCATAAGCTAACTTTTCTTTTAAATCTTTATCGGGTATTACCTTGTCTAACAAGTCCGACACTGGCCCGATAAGTGATCCTAACATTGCTAACATCTAAGCCACCGCTAACACAATAAGGATAAAAGCAGCTAATAAAATAGTAACAGTAGCTTGCTCATCAGTTGCACCCATAAACTTAGCTTTTACAAACTTACCTATGATTTTAGCATATTTCATATACTTATGTCCTGTTATTTAATACTGTTAGTGTTGGTTTGCTGTCTTCTTCAGGCTCTATCATAAAGTAGTAAAGTTCTAATAACTCTTCTATTGAGTAGTTGCCTTGTGTTGCTCTGACTAGCTCAAGCATCAGCGTCTGCTTAGCTTCAGCCGTAGTCATTAGTATGTGCCGCCGTCAATAGTGGATAACGCTATCGTACCTGTAGCAGTGATGCTGTCAAACGTAGCAGTACCTGTAAAAGTAGGAGAGGCTATGTTAGACTTACTGTTAACAGCAACAGAAATAGCGTCAAACTCAGCACCAACTTCAACACCTTTAATAACTTTAGCAGGGTTGCCGCTTACTAGAGCGTCCTTAGCTGCAAAGTTTGTTATCTTAGTATAATTACTCATTAAACAATCCTTCCTAGTAATGCGTGAATGTTTATCTCTTGTAGCGCAATAGTCTTGCCTTCTACTGTTGTCTCTACGCCTACAGCTACTACAGTTCCTTGACCGCTAGTGTTAATCTTTTGACGATTAATAAGCGAGATAGACGATGAATACTCAGCCTCTGTGTTAAACTCTGAAATGTTGTATTGTCCTGCGTTAGACTTAGGCAATGTATACGCCTGCTTAGTGTATGCACCAGAGTAGTCATAAGCCCAGTTAAGCACTACAGTAGCTTCTGCGCCGTCAAACGTAATTAAGTTAATCTTCTTCAAGAACTTGAGCTTAGATGTATCACCAAAGCTCAACGGATGACTAAAGTAACTCAGCAAGTAACCAGTAGTGTTGTCTGTAAAGCCTGAGTAACTAGCTACACCTGTCTTAGAGCCTATGTACAACGCCTCTGTTGATGTATTTGTAAAACACAGCGGGTTAATGTGCGACCATGTAGTTGCTCGGTAGCTGCCGTCTTGCAGCGGAAACCGTGTATCAAAGCAGTAGACAACACCTAGTTCTTGAAAGTTAAGTAGCACAAACGCCTCACGAGGAGAGTAGTGCATACTAATGTTACCTGTCTCTACTATAAACAGTGACTTAATATCGTTGTTGACGTTCTTAGAGATGTCACCAATAGGCGCTGACTTCTCTTGTATAGTACGTGCAAGGCTACGAACACCTGAGTCATCTAAGAAGATCAAGTCTTTACCAGTAGAGACTACTGCATCTCGTGACACACAACCTACGTTAGATATTGTATCCGCAAGAGTCATGTTGGCAGGGCTTTCCGCTCCTGAATACAACACAATAGAGTTTCTGCCAAAGATCACTAGGAAGCCGTTGTGAGCCGCTAGAGCAACGATAGTGTCATACCCTGTAGGCCACACCTTAGTAATGTCTATCGAACCTGTAGAGCCTCCTGACCACGCTGTGCCGTCTAACAGATCAGACCAGTAGATTGTAGACTTGTCATTAGTAAAGTCTGCTACCCATAACCTACCAAACGCTGCGAGACACTCATTGCCTTGTGGCGGCGTGCCTGTAGAGTGTGTATGAGATGACATTGTTTCAACTGTACCTGCATGATCTGAGTACAGCAGCGGTTCTTGACCACGTTGAAACATAAACATATGGT
>Ga0187219_1001864_pt1 | contig 10016 bp, 5 predicted proteins | sample 13SPOviralmetaG_FD_130162 | JGI IMG/M metagenome (GOLD analysis project Ga0187219, IMG submission 130162) | Marine viral communities from the oligotrophic San Pedro Time Series (SPOT) site, San Pedro Channel, CA, USA - 13 SPOT_SRF_2010-07-21... | ecosystem: Environmental > Aquatic > Marine >... | reverse complement strand
TGTAACTTCTGGTGCAACTGGTTTCGTTCATGGCTCATCAACAAGTGGAACAACTATAGCTTTAACAACTGTTATTGGAACATTTATTTCTGGAGAACGACTTACTGCATCTGACTCTACTTTAACTGGAAAACTAATTCAAGCAAGTACAACTGCTGGAGCAGGACACAACGATAGTGTTACGACTATAACTCTTACAAGTACAGCAGGTTTTTCTACTTCTGGCACAATAACTATAGGTTCAGAACAAATTACTTATACAGATAAAACTCCTACAACTTTAATAGGAGCCACTAGAGGTGCAAATAGTACAACAGCTGCGGCCCATGATAATGGTGTAGCTGTAACACAAATTATAAATATCGGAGATGGTTCTGCCTCAATTGTATCAAAGAGATTTTCAGATGTTCGTTCATTCTTTATGGATGATGCTGACTCTGGACAAGACTTTACTGCTGATGCAGTATTGGAACTTATTGGAGAAAGTGGAAGTCTTGCGTTTGATGGAACTGATGTTAGTAGTGCTGATGCTGGTAGTAATATTCTTTTAGATACAGTTGGTGATGCTGGTGGTAAAATTGTATTAGAAGATGTTAGAGTTGCAAGATTAAAAAATCCAGAAAAAAATGTTGGATTATTTAAGTTACCAAAATCTACAATCAAGACTTTATTGACAACTGCAAATGCTGGTGCAAGTGATACACAATTTACAATACGGAGAAACTTTGTAGGAACTACAAACGCAGCTGGAGTTGTTACGTTCTCTGCTGGAACAAATGAAACTTTCGTTGGATTTTCAACAGTTGATTATACATTGTCTGTTCTTACTGCTGGTAGTGGAACTGCTGTAGCTGGAGATATTATATTACTAAACTCAACAAAGGTTACTACAACTGGAACGTCAACCTTAACAATTACAGATAGTACCCTTTTGGGAAATGATGCAAAAGTAAAACTTTTTGCAACATTATTAAAAACAAGTGTTGTACCAAAAACAAAAACAACACAACTATCCAAGCAACTTAATGTTATTGCAACAGGTGCTACTGGTGCATATGGTACAAGATCAACTGACAAAGAGATTTCCATAGGTCGTACAGATGTATTTAAATTACAGGCTGTGTTTGACTCAGAAGATACAAGTGCAGCTGCAACTGCTCCACAATTTACTGTAAGTAATGTTGTTGGAACTTTTCTTAGAGGAGAAAAGATAACTGGTGGTAGTTCTAATGCAGTTGGAAGAATTATTTCAACAACCTCTCCTATCTCATATACTTTAACTGCTGGATTTGGTGCAACAGATTTTACTGCTGCAGAAACAATTACTGGTGCATCAAGTGGTGCAACGGCGACTGTAGGAACACTCACAGCAGGGTCTAAAGTTATAACCAATAGTTTTGTACTAGATACTGGACAGAGAGATAACTTTTATGATATCGCAAGACTTGTAAGAAAACCAAGTGCAGCTACTCCTATTGGACAACTTCTTGTTGTTTATGATTTTCTTTCTCATGGTAATGGAGATGCATTTACAGTAGATTCTTATACTCCTATTGCTGGTCAAATGGAGTATGATAATATTCCAACATATACTGCGACAAGAGTTGACCCAGATGAACCAGAACCAACTGGTGTATTTGATCTAAGAGATTGTTTTGATTTTAGACCAGCAGTAGAAAATATTGCTGGAACTTCAACAACACTTGCTAGTATAGATACAGTAACAGGAAACTCATTTGATTTCTTCTCAAGACAATATGATGGAATAGGAGCATCAACTGTTGACACTCCTAAACCAGCAAGTAATTTACAGGCTGACTTTGAATTTTATCTTTCTAAATTTGCATCTTTATATTTAGTTTCTAATGGAAGATTTAAACTTGTTGGTGGGGTATCTGCTGAAAATCCAGTTGAACCAGCTGATGTATCAGATGGAATGAAACTTGCAACAATATTTATCCCAGCATTTACTTTTTCACCAAAAGATGTAAATGTAAAGAGATATAAAACACAAAGATTTACAATGAGAGATATCGGTAGACTTAAAGAAAGACTCGAAACTGTAGAATCTCTTACTGCACTTTCATTATTAGAAAGAGATGCAGAATCTTTTGAGATACAAGATGCAAATGGACTTAATCGTTTTAAGTCTGGTTTTGTTGTAGATAATTTTTCTGGACATAGAGTTGGTGATGCAGCAAACAAAGATTATAAAATTGCTGTAGACCAACAATTAAACGAACTACGACCTAAATGTGTTTTAAGAAGTACAGACTTAATTGAGAATGTTACTACAGATGCTGAAAGAACTGCAGCTGGTTATCAAAAAACTGGTGACTTAATAACATTACCTTATACAAATGAAATTCTTTTTAGACAACCTTATGCAACTAGAGTTGAAAACGTACAACCATACTTGTTATCTTCATGGGTAGGTCAAATAGTATTGACACCATCTGGAGATGAATGGTTTGAAACTGAAGTTGCTCCAGATTTAATTATTAATGTTGATGGTAACTTTGATACTGTTCTTGCAGAAAATAGAAATTCAATAGGAACTGTTTGGAACTCATGGGAAACTCAATGGAGTGGTGTGGTTGGTTCTTCTACTGATACTAGATGGATAGGTAATGCTTTAGTTGAAAGAACTGTTCAAACAACTAGAACAAATTTAAATAGAACTGGTTTACAAACTAATGTTGTTGAAAATATTGAGGAAGAATCACAAGGTACACGAGTTATATCAAGAGCATTAATACCTTTTGTTAGACCAAGAGCTGTTAGTTTTGTTGGTCAAGGATTTTTACCTAATACAAGATTGTATGTTTTCTTTGACGGAACAGATGTAAATGCATATGTAACACCATCTTCAAGTTCGTATACTTCAGACACAACTATTATTGCTGGAAGTCCTTTGATATCAACAGCATCTGGTAAGATTGAGGGAACTTTCAATATTCCAGATTATAAGTTTGCTGGACAAGGTAATGTACCAAAATTTAGAACTGGTGAAATTGAGTTTAGAATGACTTCAAGTTCAACAAATGGTCGTGCTGGATTTGGTGGAGTTACAAAAAATCCATCTACTGCCGCAAATGCAACTTATTTAGCAAAAGGTATTCTCGAAACAGAACAAGAAACTATTATTGCAACCAGAAATGCTATAGTTGCAGTTACAAGTGTATCACAAAACACAAGTAGAGATTCAAGTACCACAAGAACCAGAGTTTTACAAGTTCAACAACAAGATCAAGGTGATGATGATGGAGACAATGGAGACAATGGAGACAATGGTGGAGATGATGGCCCAGGTGGAGATGAGGGTAACGATCCTCTCGCACAAACCTTTATGATAAATGAAGCAGGAGGTTGTTTTATTCCATCAATAGATTTATTCTTTTCAAAAAAAGATAATAATCTTCCAGTTTGGGTAGAGATACGAAATGTTGTAAATGGTTATCCTGGCGCTAAGATTTTACCTTTTGGTAGAAAACTTCTAGAATCTTCTGAAGTGAATGTTGATGATACTTCAGCTGCAACTGCAACTACTTTTACTTTTGACTCTCCTGTGTATCTGCAACAAGGAATAGAGTATTGTGTTGTAATACAAACACATAGTTTAGATTATTTAATGTGGATTTCACAATTAGGTGAAATTGATGTTGGTGGTTCAAATAGACTTGTATCTCGTCAACCTTTTCTTGGAGTATTATTTAAATCACAAAATAATAGAACTTGGAACTCTGTACAAGCTGAAGACTTAAAGTTTACATTAAATAAATGTAAATTCAGTACTGATGATGGAGTAGTAACTTTAAATAATGATTTTATTGGAGATGCTGTTACATCAGAAGATGGAAGTACAATTGTATATGGTAAAAGACTTCAACCAAATCCATTTAAACTTACAAATGCTTCAGCTGTTATGCAAGTATCACACAGAGAACATGGTATGTATTCTACCAGTAATAATGTAACCATTACTGGTGCATCATCTGGAATTACTACAACTCTAAATGGATCAATAGCTGCACAAACTAGTGCAACTACTATAACACTTGCATCTAATCCTGGCACAACTTTTGTTCCTAGTAATTTACAAGTATCTAGTACAGATCAAATGTTTATTAAGATTGATAATGAGATTATTAGAGGTACATTAAATACTCTTTCATTTACTTCAAATCTTAGAGGAGTTGCTGGAACAACAGTAGCCGCACACTCAAGTGGTGCAACGATTGAATTATATCAGTTGGCAGAAGTTCCTTTGACAGAAATAAATAAGACACATACTGCTATTGCAAATATAGACATGGATAGTTATACTGTAGCACTTACAACAACACCAACTGTTTCTGGTGCATCTACAATTGCTCAAGTTGGTGGTATCAATACATATGCAACAGAGAACTATAGATTTGAAACATTCAAAACACAAATTTCTTCTTTAGAACTACCAAAAACAAAAATTGTTGGTGGTATCAAATCTACAAGTGGAACAAGTCCTAGTGGTTCAGAAACTTCTTTTATTACAGAAACTAGTAGCAATACGTTTGCATTAGGGGAAAATTTTGATTTAGATACCACAAGAATTGTGTGTTCTTCAATAAATGAATCAAATGAATTAGCTGGTGCAAAATCATTGTTCATACCTCTTACATTATCATCAACAAATCCAAATGTATCTCCAGTTATTGATCTTGACAGAGCATCAATGCTTGCAATCGGAAATGAGTTAAATAAAATAGATAGTTCTTCAGATGTATATGCAAACTATAACGCATCAACTGAACCAGAGGGTGATAACAATGCAGCCATTTATATTACTAAAAAGGTTGCGTTAGAAAATCCTGCTACTGCGTTGAAAGTATTCTTTGCCGGTAATGTTCTTGGAACTGCTGAAGTAGAAGTATTGTTTAAAATATTACGTTCCGACTCTGCTGATGACTTTGATGATTTAGGTTATGAGTTCTTTAACACTACTGGTATTCCAGATAGTACTGTTGCTACCTCGTTGGCAAGAACTGACTTCCAACAATATGTTTATAGTGCTGGTGTTAAAGATGATGGAATAGGAGATACACTTCCAGAGTTTATTCAGTTTGCAATTAAGATTGTAATGAAGGGAACTAATTCTGCTCAACCACCAAAAATAAAAGACCTACGGGCAATTGCGTTGGCGACATAATATGACAGAGTATATAAAAGTAGAAGGAAATAGTAATCTTGCTAGAGATATGCACTCTGGGGCAATTGTAAATCGTAATCGAAGTGCATACGAACTTGCAAAAAGAAGAGCAGACGAAGCACAAAGACATAGAGATGAAATTCGTGGTGCGACAAGAGAGATAAATAGTTTGAAATGTGAAATGCACGAAATCAAATCTATGTTAAAAACTTTATTGGATAGAAACTAATGGCCATTACAGCAACACAAATAGAATCTTCAAATAGTCTTGAACAGTTTAGACAACAGTTCAATAATCTTCAATCAGATGTATCTGGATTAGAGACTGGAACACTATCGTTTTCTACTATCACGACTACATCACAGAACACAACGACTTTAAATGTTAGAGAAGATGGTACAATCATTTTTGAGGGTGCAACTGATGATGGGTTTGAAACTACACTTACTGTCGTAGACCCAACAGCTGATAGAACATTAAGTCTTCCAAATGAAACTGGAACTATATTTACATCTGGTACAACTGCAAACACACTTATCACAGGACAAACTACTATTACTTCTGGTAATGTTGCAACAAGTACAGATGAATTATTATTAAGTGATGCATCTGCTGGTACTTTTAAAAGAGTTACAGTAGATAATTTAATCAGTTCTGCTGGTAGTTTGACTGCTCTTGTCGCAGATACTTCGCCTCAACTTGGTGGCAACCTTGACACAAACTCACAGAATATATTAATAGATGATGCACACTTTATTGGTGATGAAAACGGAAACGAACAGATAATTTTTCAGACAACAAGTTCTGCTATAAACCAAATTGATATAACAAACGCCGCTGCTGGTAGTGGGCCAAGTATCGCAGCTACTGGTGGAGATACTAATATTAATCTTACACTTACACCAAAGGGTAGTGGTAAAGTTGTTATTGATGGTAATGGAAGTAGTGGTGGTGTATCAATTGATGATGGTAACATAGACATAAGAACTGGAACTGGTGCAGTATCAAAGATTAAATTTTATTGTGAAAGTTCAAACGCACACGCACAAACATTGCAGGCTGCACCACACTCTGCAAGTAGTAGTGCTGTGTTAGTACTACCGACTGCATCTGGTACTTTGATTGGTACTGGTGATACTGGAACTTTACCATTGGTTGCGATTGATATAGATGGTGGAACAGATATAGGTGCAGCTTTAACAACAAGTGATTTAATCGTAGTAGATGATGGTGCTGGTGGAACAAATCGAAAAGCTGCGTTATCAAGAATGGTAACATTGATGGCTGCAAATTTGGATGACCCAACTGCTTTGGCGATTGCATTAGGATAAAGTATTATAAATAGAAGATAAAAGAACTTCAAAAGGGATAGGAGAAAATTATGGCAGATGATGCAACAATTTCAATTTCGGCAACTTTATTGCCAGATGAAATATCAAGAGTAATATCTGGGAGCATGACTGTTACCCCAGTTGATGCAAACGATAAATGGTATTATAAACTTACAGCAGTAACAACAACAAGTGCAGACTTGATTGCTGGTTCATTTCTAGACTACACAGCAGTAGATCAAGATACGGCTCCAACAGCAATTACTACTTCTGATAAAGTAAAATTTTTGTTCATGCAAAATCAATCAAGTGCAGACGGAGTTTATGTTTGTTTTGATGGTGGTACAGCCGCAAATGATTTAGTAGACGGAGTATTCATTGGGCCTAATCAAACATGGTTTGGTAGACTTCCAAACACAACAGTCGCAAATATTCATGCAATTTCTTCTGATATTGCTGATGTCGGTGATGCTACTGCAAACGTAATAGTTGCCGCACTTATAGATGACGTTGCATAATTAGGGAGTAACCAATGGCCAATACGTTTAAAAATGAAGTGTTTAATGGAAGTAACACAGCCGCAAATGCAAATATGATTGTGTATACAGCTCCATCTTCAACTACTACAGTTGTTATTGGTCTTACTCTTGCAAACACAACTTCCTCACAAATCACAGCTGATGTAAAAATGTCTGCTGGTTCAAACACAGTTTTCCTAATTAATAACTTACCTATCCCAACTGGAAGCTCGTTTGAATTTATGGGTGGAAATAAAGTTATACTGGAAGCAGGAGATGCAATCATAGTGAGTTCAGACACGGCACAAAGTCTGGATACTGTTATGAGTATTATGGAGATAACATAAGATGGCATATTTTGGAGTAACTCCCAGTAATGTTTTTGGACAAGGTACTAAAGACCTTTTCAATGGAGATGGAAGTACGACTGCATTTACTTTAAGTAGAACAGTTCAACTTGCAACTGATATTGAAGTGTTTATTTCTAATGTTCGACAAGAACCAAGTGTTGCATATACTGTTTCTGGAACTACTCTGACTTTTACTGGAACTCCAGCAAGTGGAACTGGTAACATATACGTTGTTCATCAAAGTGCAAATAAAGGAACACTAGTTCCACCAACTGGTCTTGCATTAACTCCAAGTACTATTACTGCAAGTAGTAATGCTACAATAGCTGGAACTCTTGGTGTTACTGGTGCAAGTACTTTAACTGGAAATGTTTCTGCAGCTGGAAATCTTGCCGTTACTGGTACATCTACTTTAACTGGTACTGTTACTGCAAACGGAGATATGGTATTAGGTGGAACAACTCCAACACTCACTATTGGTGATGCTGGAGCTGAAGATGCAAAAATTGTATTTGATGGTAATGCACAAGACTTTTACATTGGACTAGACGATAGTGCAGATGATTTAATAATTGGAAAAGGTTCTACACTTGGAACAACACCAGTAATATCTATAGATGAAAATTTAGTATCTACTTTTGGTGGTGCAGCTGTTGGTGCAACATTAACTGATACAACAAATACTGGAAATATAACTCTTGATTTTAATGCATATCAAAACTTTGTTTTAACATTTACTGGTAATGTAACTCTTGATAACCCAACAACTGAATCTGTTGGTCAGTCTGGATTTATTGTTATAATTCAAGATGGTACAGGTAGTAGAACACTTTCACTTGGAACAGATTATGAAACTGCTGGTTCTGGTGGTATTACATTAAGTACTGCTGCAAGTTCAAGAGATATTATACCCTATGCAGTTAGTGCTACTGGGTCAATAATATTAGGAGCGGTTCAGAAAGCTTTCGGATAATGGCAGGCCCTTTACAAACAACTATGTTCAATGGTGTATCAGATTTCTACAATGGTGTTGCTACTCAATCTTTGAGATTTGCATATACAAGTGCTGAAACATGGTTAGCAAGAACACCAGATGCTGGAAACAGAAAAACACATACATTGAGTGTATGGGTAAAAAGGTCTGGGATATCTGCTAGTCAAAATATCTTAGAAGCAAGAGGTTCTGGTGATGCTGGTAATACAGATATTTGGTTTGATGCAAATGATAAACTTGAGGTATCTGGTGCATCAACATACTTCAGAGTCACAACCCAAAGATTTAGAGATGTTAACTCTTGGTATCATCTTGTATTCAGATTTGATACAACTCAAGGCACAGCTAACAATAGATTATTAATATATGTAAATGGTTCTGTAATAACAGATTTTGATACTAATAATAATTATAGTCAAGATACTGATTATGGAATCGGTGGTAATGTAGAGCATAGAATAGGTGATGGTTATGGTCACTTTGATGGTTACATGGCAAGATATGAGTTTATTGATGGATTATCATTAGGCCCAGAAAATTTTGGCGAAACAAAAAATGGTATCTGGGTTGCAAAATCATATGGTGGCTCATATGGAACTAATGGGCATAAGTTAGAATTTAAAGAAACTGGTACAGATGCTGATGCTAATGGATTAGGTGCAGACACAAGTGGAAATAATAATCATTACACACCAACTGCTATATTAGGACATGATTCTGCATTTCCTGATTGCCCAGAAAACAATTTCGCTACGTTATTGGGTGAATCATCAGAGTCAAGTGATTATCAAAGTTATGCTAATGGTGTTTATTATGAAGGTAATTTAAATGTAAAAGGTGTTGGTGGTTGGACTAATGGTAAATCAAATTTTTTAGTAAATTCTGGTAAATGGTATGTAGAGTGTAGAGTTAATGCTTGGCAAGCAAATAATTATATAAGACTTGGTGTGTTTGCAAGACCAGCTAGAACCTATGATGAATATTTTATTTTAGGAAATGGTACTGGCCAGATTGATGGTACTGCAAGAAATGTGGTTTCTTCATTTTCAACAGGTGTTATAATTCAAATAGCTTTAGATTTAGAAAACAATAACATATTTTTTGGTATTGATAATACTTGGTCAAATTCTGCAACAGCTAGTGAAATAGTTGCAGGAACAGCTACAAATGCTTTCGCTAGTGGATCACAAGTACCAACTGGTGATGGACATAATTATGGATTTTATTTTAATCCCCACACGGCTACAACTAATATTACAGTAAATTTTGGTCAAGACAGTTCTTTTGGAGGAGTAGAAACAGCTACAACAAATACAGATTCTGAAGGTTTTGGTACGTTTCAATATGAGCCCCCAGCTGGATTTCTTGCAATGTGCTCAGCTAATATAACAAAACCCACTATAGGGCCTGATTCTGTTACACAAGCTACTGACCATTTTAATACAGTTATTTATAGTGGTAATGATGATGCAACAAGAACTTTTAACATAGGGTTTCCACCTGATTGGACTTGGTTTAAAGTTAGAAATCAAAGTGGTTATGGACATCAACTATATGATAGCTCAAGAGGTGTACACAAATATTTACAATCTAACGTAGCAGGAACAGAACAAACAAGTACAGAAGGTGTTACT
>Ga0187219_1001858_pt1 | contig 10032 bp, 5 predicted proteins | sample 13SPOviralmetaG_FD_130162 | JGI IMG/M metagenome (GOLD analysis project Ga0187219, IMG submission 130162) | Marine viral communities from the oligotrophic San Pedro Time Series (SPOT) site, San Pedro Channel, CA, USA - 13 SPOT_SRF_2010-07-21... | ecosystem: Environmental > Aquatic > Marine >... | reverse complement strand
GACGATATTAATAATATTTCTGACGAATTAAGTGAAACAACATCATCAATACGTGATTTAACACTTAAAAAAGGTGCGGACGATAGAACGACTGCAGAACAAGTTGGAGCAAGTCTCGCAGGGCGTTTTTCGGGATTTAATTCTAACAATGCAAGTACACGTGAAAAATTATTGGGTGATCCCACAGGACTTGTATTGGCAGAAGAATTAAAAGAAGATGGTGATATTTTTAAAAAATTAACAGATGCAGAATTTTCCGACTTAATGGATGCAATGCAATTAAACAGTATTAATTTTATGAATAATATAATACCAATGATGAGAGGAACAAAACCAGTATCAACGTTTAAATCTACTGACTTGGAAAATATAGAACTTGCCAGAAGTAAATTATTTGAATCATTGAATGGTGATTTAAGTATGGCAAATCTATCTATGACTATTAAAGGTGATCCTTTTTGGATGGAATTTTATATAACTGAAGATGTAAAAAAACAAATAGTTGGCAAGGATAACACATCGGACGCACATAAATCTATCGTTACAAATGTCAACGGAACAAATTATTTATTGTTGGTAGTTAATAAAGCAGATGGGGTAGATGATTTTGATAATATAAAAATTGATAATTTGGATATATTTTTGTATTCTGTAAAGAGTGTTATTAATACATTTGCACAAGGACAATTCACTCAACAATTAAATTGTGTACGCCTGCCTATACCAGATAATTTTAAACGTGTTGAAACAGGTGATGGCAAATTAGATACATTTGGTGGACCCGGCAATGGACCTGGCGGCAGTAATGGCATAAATCCCTTTGGAGATTCATCCTTCGGTTCTGATTCACTTGGTGAATTTGCAGGTGCTGATGGCAGTGGTATAAATCCCTTTGGAGATTCACTCTTCGGTTCTGATCCACTTGGTGAATTTGGTGGTAGTGCCATAAATGCCTTCAGAAATATAAACTTTGGTGACGAAACTCTTGGCGAATTTGCAGGTGTTGCTAATAATCTAGTCGCATCAATACCCAATGAATTTCAGGATTTGGCTGATGTTGCAGGAATACCTTCGGATATAACTGATGCACTTGGGCGTGATGGTGCTATTGATCCTAGTACAATTGCTAAAAATTCTTTTAGAAATATAGATGGAAGTTTAGCAACGGAAGCACATAATTTTATATCCTCAAATGTCCCACCACAGTCATCAGATGCGAGTAGACTTGCTGCACTGATGAATGAAGCAGAAATGGCCGCAGCATTAGGATCACCAGAAGCGGCAGCGGCAGTTGAAAAAATTAAGAATGATATAAGAAATAAATATGGAAATACAGAAGATGCAAGTGATTTTTTACAACAACAAGTAGATACTGGAGAAATAGTTTCACCTGAATTAGTGGCATTTTTAAACACAAAAGTATATGCAGATAATACAACTGAAGTAATACCACCTAATAATATTAGTGACGTTGACGTTTCAAATATTATGACTGAAATACAGACAATTGAAGGTATGAATTCTTTAAGTGTTGATGAATTAATAGAAACACCAACTAAAACTTTAATGACTCCAACGGTTGATATGTCTCCCAATGCTGATGTACCATCCTCACTTCGTATAGAAACTTCTAATTTAATGTTAGGAGGCCTATTACCAATAGAATCTACTGAAACATATACTGATCCTAGACCTCCCGTGGTTGATTATAATATACAACAATTAGAATCTCTGGATTTACCAGATGATGTAGTTGATGGATATAAAGAGGTAGCAGACACTCGTAATGGAATAAAGGTAAGAAAATATTTAGATACGCTTCCTCCTGATCAAGTAAAACTATTAAACGAAATAGATAATCCTTATACTGTGACAACACTTCCTGCCGATCCGCCCGTGACCACAGAAAAAATTATCAATACTCCAATGAAAACACCTAGAGAAGCAATAATGCAAGCGAGAATACAAGACGCACAAACCCAGATGATTGCAGAAGCAGGTGGCAGTTACAATGATTTGTCAGTGGATGAAAAAAGACATTATAATAATTTGAGTGATGCATATGATGAAATTGATGAAGTTGCACAATTGGATCCCATTCGGAATGAGGCGAAACTACTTAAAATTAATAATGAATTGGACAAATCAATTAGAGTATACAATGACAGATTATCAGGCGGTGACAGTGAATGGAGTTGGAATGATGTAGAGGCGCAGGTTCTAGTAGATATAAGGTTTGGGGCGCAAAATGATGTTGCTTCTCTTTCATATTCACCAAATGAGTTTACTGCTGAAAGAATAAGAGTTAATCCAGATGGATCAATTGTGGTTGATCTAGACTCAGAGTCTATGCCTACCAGTCCATCGGCTGGTTATGTTTTACCTATTAATGCAATTACTGACATACCAGTGGAAGATTTTACAGAGGAACATCTTGCACAGTATGAATCTGCAAATGCAGTAATGGAGAATCTGTTTACTAGTGATGGTATGACAATTACAAAAGCAGTTACGCCGGATGGTGATTCAGTTACTGTGGTTACCGGATTTACTAATACTGATCTTGCATCTGTATATAATATACCCTTTTCGCCAAATGTATTAGAAGGAGATGTTGTAGATACATCGTCAACAACTATTCTTACAAGACAGTTTCTAGAAAGCACAAAACAAAACATTGCTGATAGTTATCCCTTAATTGGGACTAGGACTCAGAGTGTGACTGATTACGAGACATGGAAAGAATTTATAATCACTGATCCAACACAGTCACTTGCAGAGACTCCCACCCGTGTCTATAAAGATTCTAGATTTTTTAGTATGGTAGGAAACCAGAAAATATATGCAGGCTCTGAGCTTGAAAAAAGTTTAATTGAAAGCGATATCGTAACCAATACGGCATCAAAAACTATGATTGATTATTATAATAAAACATTCGGACCAGATTGGAATGGATTCCGCTGGATAAAAGCGGAATAATAAGTAATATTTCTTTACTATATAAGGTATGACTTCAAATGTTAGAAAGTAAAATAAATGTTAGAAAATAAAAACACAAAGACGAAAATGAGAATTCGTATTAACCCGTTTATAATTATTGAAGGCGAAGAGTAAAAATGTATAGCGATGATAACAAAAACGATTTATCAGGTGCTTTAAAGAAGGACAATCTTTCTAATTTAAGTCCCGTGATGAATAATATTCAAAGTGGTATATACCATGCAATAACCGTTGCAGGAAAGCCAGATCCGGAAGGCAGAGGTAGAATTGCTGCTTATGTTCCTAAATTGGGTGGAAATAAAGAAAGACCTGTGTTTTTTCAATATGCATCTCCATTTGGCGGTTCTAATTCATCTGGTAGTTATGGATTTCATGCAGTACCTCCAAGTATAGGAGTTACGATTCTAGTATTCTTTGCTGATAATGGAGAATTAAGTGAAGGATACTGGTTTGCAGTGGCACAAGAAGTACCTGATATTGCAGCAGGTGGTACATCGGGACAAGCAAAAGTAGATGGAACTGGACAAGGTGAAGGCGTTTTTAAAGACAAGCCTAGTGGAAAAATTAATCCCACGGAACTCACTGCAGCACAACGTGATATTATATCATATGATGATAACGCACCTGAAAATGTTAGTATGGATCAACGTACATGGGATGTTGCTACTGATAAAAATGACAGTGGATTATCTTCCAATAGTTCAACAAGTGATAGTAAAGGCGCAAATCAAGTTTCTGTTGTTCCAGTTACTGAAGAAGTTGTTAAATCAGAAGCATACTATAATGATCTTGCCTATGCACAAGGACCAATAGCAGGAATAGAAACAAAATCGCCATCTAGTACCAGTTCGACGAGTGATAGTAAAGGTGCAGAACAGGTGGCGGCAGCGGTAAATAAAAGATCAAGTACTAGTTCGACTAGTGATAGTAAGGGTTCAGGACAAATACCCGTTATTCCAGGAGGTGAAAAACCTGAAGACGAAGTGAAAACAGGTAGAAATCAGACAAATTCTGCAAATAATGATGTAAATTCTGATACCCGAACTTTTGATCAAATCCCAGAAAATCATCCTAGAAATATAAATCTTGCGGCTCAAGGAATTTATTCCGATAGTGTTAGAGGACAAACAACTGCTTCGCCTTTGAGAAATGCAAATTATGATAACCCAAAACCTAATACTGTATATGGTATTAAAACTCCCGGTTCAACCGCACTTACTATGGATGATGGCAGTGTTGATGATGATGGATTTATTCATCCTAATCAAATAAGATTACAAACAGGTTCAGGTGCAAGTATCATATTAGATGGAACAAATGATTTAATCTATATGGTTAATAGTACGGGGTCAGGATTTATAGAAATTGGACCGTCTGGTGAAGTAATGATATATGCACAAGGATCATTAAGTATGCGCACGGAAAAGGATTTCAACTTACGCGCAGACCAAAATATTAATATAGAATCAGGCGAAAAAATAAACATAAAATCTGGTAATAATTTTGCTGTTAACAGTGGAAATCAAACACATATAAAAAGTGAAGGTTCGCAGTTTTATGATAGTGCTGGCAGTAATCATACAAAAGTAGGAAGTAATATGTATGTTTCGACAGGAGGTATTCTACATTTGAATGGACCACAAGCAGCAAAATCACCTGGACTTAGTACAGTGTCACACAATGATATACAAAACCTAGAAAGTTCTAAAATAGATGAAAGTATCATGTCAACTATGGTATCGCATGAACCAATGATGCGTAGAAAACCTGCTCCTGCTAATACAAGTTCGGGTTCAGGTGCAACTGGAAGTGCAAATGGCGGACAAATACCTGCTGCGAAGCCTAATTCAAATAGTGCAGGCGCAAATTCTGCAGATTCTACAGCCGAACAACAACAAATTAATGATCAAAGTATAGAGGAACAAGTGGCTGGTGGTACAGGAACAGTAACTTACTCGGCTAGCTTCTCTGGGCAGATACGAAATAAACCAATTCAACCAAAACTATTTTCTATACTAGAAACGGCAGCAAAAGCAACAGGGGTTGAATTAGTTATATTTTCTGGTGGTCAAGATCAGGAGGGTAGAGGTACTAGAAGAACTGGCGGCACAGGTCACGATAATGGATTTGCTGCAGATGTTTGGTTATATAAATCATCGGCTGACAAAGAAAGTGGAAAATTATCAGTACGGAGAGATACTGGAATTATGAAAAAATTTGCAAGAGAATGTTTTCTTGCTGGAGCAAATGCGGTAGGTGCAGGAGAGGGATATATGGGTGGCGTTGGCGTACACGTTGATATCGCAACATATAGAAATGATCAAGGTATGTGGGGCAAGACACATAGTTGGAGAAGTGCGCCTGGTTGGCTGAAACAGGCAAGAGATGAAGGCGGTTGGAAATATTCGCCTCCTACTAGGAGAGCATAAAATGATTTATGATAAGAAAAAAGGATCACTTTTAAATTATATACAGTTGCCATTGCATGTTATTACTCCATACGGTACATATTTAGGAACAGGATATGACGTTAATTCAATGCCAACATATACACTATCCTACACTAATGTAATATCCTTTCCAGTAAATCAATTGGTTTTTTCTAATTTGAGTAAAAATAGTATTATAAAGGATACTATTCCGTCACTGACAATAAATGGCAGAAATATTATAGGCTATAACTATGAAATTCCAGATGTTGAGATTAAATATGGTTATATAACTGTTGCTTCTCAACGTATTTCAATTGAAACTGCAAAGATAACAATTGCATCAGCACAACTAATACTTGAGAAACAATTAAGAGCAATTGGTAATGTTTTAGAAAAATTTGTTTATGAACCATTAGGTCAGCCACAATATGATGCACTCATTCATTATTTTTATTATGAAGGTGTAAGTGAGATAGAAAATAGTCCTATCATTAAACTCATTAACAACAGACAATGGTATGATATTACTGATGAAATACAAACAAGTATAAAAAGAGAAAACGGCAGAGTCGATGACCGACTTGCCGCTTTAAGAATTGAAACTGCCAAAATGTGGAGTTATGTGCCTGGATTTAGTTAAAGTTCAGGACGATGCGTAATAACTTCATCTACTAAGCCATAATTTAGTGCTTCTTGTGGATCCATAAAGTTGTCACGTTCCATTGCTGCTAGCATTTCGTCTAGAGTTTTTCCAGCACTATTATGTTTAACATAGATTTCGGTTAGTGACTTTTTCATTTTTAGAATTTCTTTAACTTGAATTTCCATATCAGTTGCTTGGCCGCCAGCCCCACCACTTGGTTGATGAATCATATGTCTTGCATTTGGTAAAATGTATCTCTTGCCTGCTGCTCCTGCAGTTGCCAATAATGAACCCATGGAACATGCTTGGCCCATTACTGTTGTGCTTACATCAGGTTTAATAAATTGCATGGTGTCATAAATTGCCATACCAGCAGTCACCGCACCGCCCGGCGAATTGATATAAAAATGAATATCTTTTTCTGGATTTTCACTTTCCATAAACAGTAATTGTGCACATAGTAAATCTGCTTGGTAGTCATTGACTTCACCGGTTAAAAATATAACACGTTCCTTTAGTAAACGTGAAAAAATATCATAACTGCGTTCGCCGTTAACAGATTGGTCTACGACCATTGGTACTAGATTAGGCATTAATTATTCCTTAAAATTTTTATTTGTTATTTAATCGTGAACGAATTCTATGCAACTCTGAATTAAGGTCTTTAATTCTATCATATGCTGAGTACAGATTTTTTTGTAGTTCTGCTATTTCCTTTTTATATATATTTTCACGGGTAATTATTGCAGGTTCTACATTATTATTCAATATTTCTAGTTGTATTATCTTCGGATCATCTTTCATAGTTTTTACTCCCGATATACTTCAGTATAATTATACTACCATAAAAATATTTAATTGTCAAGTAGTATTTTCAAATGTACGAAGTTAATACGATGATAAATACTCTTAATAAAAAGTTTAAGAATGAGAGACATGATGCAGATTAGATTTTCAGGATTTAGTACCAAGAACAAAAACGCAATAAATCATAATCTTTACGGTAAGGATTTGATTATTGAAGATTTGATGAATAATCTTATGACACGCAAAGGTGAACGTATAATGATGCCTACTTACGGTAGCATAATACATGATTTAATATTTGAACCACTTACACCTGATTTGAAAGATTTAATCAGAAAAGATATAAATTATATAATAGATGGTGATCCACGTGTGCGTCTTGAAGTTTTAAATATAACAGATACCAATCATACTATTGATATTCAACTATCGGTTTCAATAATACCTACAAACGAAAAAGTTGAACTAACATTGAATTTAGAAAGAGAATAACATGGGCCAAGAAAGAGTTGATAACTTATTCGCTAGTGAAAGTTGGAGTGCGGTTTACACTGCATACAGTAATATTAGTTTGAAAGCATATGATTTTGACACTATTAGAGAAGCATTACTTTCTTACGTTAAAACAACATATCCTTCAAAATTTAATGATTTTATAGCAAGTTCAGAATTTATTGCAATCTTAGATTTGGTTGCATATTTAGGACACTCATTGGCTTTCAGACTTGATATGAATACAAGAGAAAATTTCTTGGATACGGCAGAGCGTAAAGAATCTGTACTGAGAATGGCCAAGAATCTTGGCTACTTAAAAACACGACCTATCAATGCACGCGGTTTTATGAAAATTACAAGCGTCACTACGAATCAAGATGTATTTGATAATTCTGGAGATTCACTTTCTAATACCACTATTAATTGGAATGACGCAAATGACACAGACTGGTATGAAAAATTCATTACAGTTTTGGATTCTGCACTATCTAAAAATTCTAAGATTTTAGATCCTATTGCAAAAATTGATATACTCGGTATAGAAAATAATATATACGAAGTCAATGAAAATCCTAATGGCAAATCAGTCTCATATCCTTTCACATCAAATGTTTCGGGTGCAACCCGTTTATTTGAAACTACTAAGGTAGAAATAATTGATGATTCAATTGTAGAATCAGAACCTATGGCATCGAGTAATTTTACCATTGTCAATCGCAACGATAATTTAGGACCAGCAAGTGACAGAACTGGATTTTTTGTATATAGTAAGGCAGGCGAATTAAAATTCCAAGATTTCACATACAATGTTAAATTGTCAAATGTAATAAAAAATATTAATAATATTAATATATCAAATAGTGATGTTTGGTTACAGAAAGTAGATAGCAATGGAAGATATTTTTCAACTGTTTCGTTGATTGACAATCAAAGTAAAGAATCTGCGATATATAATACTATTAAAAATGGATCAGGTGAAATTGCTAGTATTACTACGAATGTTGACAACAGCATAAAAGTTAATTTTCCCGATGGTGTGTTTGGTAATGCAGCATATGGTAATTATAGAGTATGGTTTAGACAAGTAGAAAATCAAAATTTCTCGGTTAATGCAAATGATATAGATAACGTCACAATCGTCGTGCCTTATATTGGTGCTGATGACCGACCGTATAATTTAACTTTAACAATGTCAACTACCAGAGACTTTAGCGAAAACTTTTCGGCTGAGACATTTGAGAGTGTCAGACAAATTGCACCACGCGCATATTATTCACAAGATAGAATGATAAATGCACAAGATTATAATATATATCCACTAACACTTGGCTCAAATATTATTGCAAAATCAAAAGCAGTTAATACCACATTTGCAGGAAATTCCAGGTTCTTTGAAATGGATGACGTAACAGGCCATCATTCAAATGTAAGTGCGATAGGAACAGACGGTAGTATCTTCTTAGAAGATGATAATATAACAATGAGTCTGAGTTTTAATAGAGAAAACAATCAGATTGACAATTTTATTAGAAATAAAATAACAGAAGTTATAAAGCATCCAAGTTTAATTAATTTATATTATTGTGAAAATATGTACAATCCTAACTCAGTTATTACAGATCCTAATCTTAATTTCAATACCCGAAGTACAAATAAAAGCATCATTGATGTATCATCATCTGTGAATTATAATACTACATATATATATCCTGGTGATCATATATTAGTAAACAGTGGAAATGAAAACACTAAAACATGGACAACTGTCAGTAACATTGAATCTAGTATTGCTGGATCAGCAATGGATTCATATTTCGTCGAATATTTAATTCCCGAGAATAGCGGAGAAATTGATAGAATAGTTAGAGGATATAGAACTAGACTCGAAGACAGTGAAATTAATAATATAAAAATTAATAAAATAGAAGATTTGTCAGTTCAGACATTTACATTGATGTATGAATCAGGTACAACTACAAATGTATGGGGATGGAGATTACATGATGAATTAGTTGATCCTCCACTTGTTGAAGGTACAGATGTGTTTATCACATTTACATATGTTCCTGGTATAAGAGAAAATGAAGCAGCATATACAGCACGTTTCACTGGTAAAAAAATCGTGTTTGACAGTACAAAACAAATAAAGTTTCATTATAATAACAATAAATTTGTTGTTAACAATGAAACAAACTTAGCTGAGCGTGATCGATTATTTTTGAAATATTACTCAACTACTAAAAATTTAGAAGACACGTATGAAGAAACTCAAACTATTCATGTAGGAACAGGTGATATTATTAATATTGTTCAGGCCGATGATACTGCAACATTCGATATAAAATGGAAAGATACTCCTGGCGCAGTAATTACAAATACATTTGTGGATACAAATGATTGTTTGGAAGTGGTTGAAAATTTACATACACTGATATCACCTGGAGGATCATCATATGATATTACTCCAGATGAATCTACGACTATAGGAATTTCTCCATTATATACTGTTTCGTATGCGGTAGATGATTTAACTAATAAATTACAAACAGAATCATTCAATGGTGACATCAGTATAAATTCGATAGATCCAAATTCTCCTGTTGTATCTGACGGCGCATCAGTTGTTTCGTTTGGGGTGGCATCAATTTCAAATAG
>Ga0187219_1001852_pt1 | contig 10057 bp, 8 predicted proteins | sample 13SPOviralmetaG_FD_130162 | JGI IMG/M metagenome (GOLD analysis project Ga0187219, IMG submission 130162) | Marine viral communities from the oligotrophic San Pedro Time Series (SPOT) site, San Pedro Channel, CA, USA - 13 SPOT_SRF_2010-07-21... | ecosystem: Environmental > Aquatic > Marine >... | reverse complement strand
GTGGTTCTGGTATAAGCAATTTTAAAATACCCGATTTAAGAACGCGCGTTGTTGTAGGAAGATCAATTGGGACTACAGGCTTTGAAACTGGAAACGCGTTTGGCACGTCCACAACGACTATTCCTGCATTCAGTTTTGATGTGCCGGGTCAGAGTGTTGCGACAACGTCGGTTAAGTTAACAGCCGCTCAATCTGGATTACCATCTCACTCACACGCAATTCTTAATATGGGTACCAATTTCAAGTATGATCGAGATAAATCAGCAGGTGGCTATGATCCTAATATTGCAGCGAGTATAAATACTCAACCGTCAGGTGGCCAGAGTGCGCAAGCGTTTCATAACCACGGCGTAAATATTCCCGCACAGACTTTGGTGTTACCTGCGCGGTTTGGAGGGACAAACTATTCTCCTTACACGGCTCTTACTTATATTATTAAAGTTAGACGCGATAGAGTTGCAGCACTTTCAGTTAATCTTGACTCTTCTGACTTTACAAGTACAGGCGGATCAGTGGGTGAATTAGGATTTGACACACAAACTATAAGTCTTTCTCAGGGCCACCCAACATGGGATACGCGTGCTCTAAAATCTTACGGTTATGATTTTTATCTTAATTCGGGAGCAGCTGCAGGTCGATCTAGCGGTTTAGCGCTGGCAGCAACGGCGAACGGTTTAGAGATTAACTGGAACGGTCAACTAGCAGATAAAACATCAATTCTCACAAGCGGCAGTACAACCTTTACAGTACAAGGTAATATAGCTAATTCCAACAATGATCACATTACTAGCAAAGCGAAGTTTACCGTTTTTGATAATCTAATTGCTTATACTAATCCAGTGACAAGTAATTTATCAATGCGCACAATGACGGTAAATCATGAAAATCGTTATGTGACACTTGATAACACAAGAATATCAGATATCGCTGGGGCCAGCGACCAAGCACTTGTTACAAAAGGATATTTAAATGAAGCAGTTGATAGTGTGGTCGATCTTAGTAATGTTACTCTTTCAAACTTAGTCTACAATCTGACCCGCCTCTCGCCTTCAGGCTCTTACACTTCTGTGGAAAGGTACTCTACATCCGTCGCAACTGGCGAGGACTTTTACAGAAGCGGCGCGTTGCAAGGAACTGGGTATCTTTACACCCATTATGTGCCCGAGGATTCATACGGTGGTTATAAGCGAGGTTTGACGCCTATAAACGCTAATAAAGAATACTTTGCTAAGGTTTATAATGGCCATCCTAGTAAGACTTTAACAATTAAAATAAATTTTCAATTTATTAGTAACACTGACGATGCTGGAGATCACACACTTTCATATAGATTAAAGACAACCACAAATCCTTTAGATGATAATCCAGGTACCGGCAGTTTAGTTACAGTTGAACAAAGGCTTAATTTGGCTTTAGATGGCGGTAATCAAGGCGAGCCCCATACGTGGGCGGTAGCAAGAACAGTCACAAATAGACAAATTACTATACCTTCGGGACAAGGAATATTCTTTAAATTCGTGGCACGAATTGATGGAGGAAGCGGTCAACAAGAAGGTTTAGGACTTAGAGGATTTAATATACATTCACCTACTTGGAGTTAATTAAAGAAATAAGACAATAATTTTAGGATAAATAATAATATGCCAACATATCAAACAATAATTCAAACCTCCAATTCGACTAACAACGCTGCGCCCGGAACGGCTGATATAAGTCAAGGCGAGCTTGCGATTAACCTTGTTGATGGTAAAATTTATACTAAAGATACGACTAACGCAATAAGAACATTGAATAGATTAGCGTCTACTGATGGAGATACTGGCACTATGGGTTCTATATCATCGTACATATCTGAAAATACAGAAGGCGTTGGTATTAACATGACCGCTCAACCTGGTATAGATTTGACAGTTGATGGAGGAAGTGGTAGTGATGGTGTTTTAAAGGTCACTGATAAAATTGATGTACCTACAATTTATAGAAGTGTTACTAATAGTTCTTTATCTCTTTCGGGCGGAACAGACGCTGATACGAGTGGTGCAAATATTGAGTTATACGGAAGTACAGTTGGTGTGCATCCAAATCGCGCTTTTATTGATGCAGAACAATTTCATGTAAGAGACATAGCTGATTTAAGTTCATATTATATGTCTTTAGGCACAACTACGCCAACTATTACTATTGGTGGTGCTAACACAACAGGCGCGGCTGAATTACAAATAGGAGAAGGAAGAACAAGTGATGGTAATTCACAAATACTTTTTCAGTCTTTAGCAACTGACGCAACTATAAAACCACATATCATTCGCGATACTGCTAAAGATTTCAAAATAGTTAATCACGGTGCTGGTGATTTAATATTGAGTGCTGATACTGGTAAAAAGATTATGCTTCAAACTACAGCTGCAGATTCTGCAACTGTTGACCATGTAAGTTTAATTGCGCGTGATGGATTTGTACTGGTTGGTAATTTGACAACAGGCGATGATGTTGGAAGTACTAATGAGTTGGAAGTAAAAGGTGATGTTAAAGCAGATAGTATTGTATTGGAGAATGATAACGCAATCTTTTTAGGAAGTAGCAGAAAGCATTTAATTACACACGACGATGGTGTAGGAATAGTAAATATTCGAGGTGGACATAAGGTAGATCAAAGCGCAACACCTTCGCGTGAAGAGTTTACACACACAGGAACTGCCGCAGCATACATTGGTGAAAAGAATTTAGGAACTGCTACTAGCGCTAAAGTCGAAATTAAAGTTTCGACCGATGCAACACCTACTGCTGACAATCCAGTTACTTGGGGTACGGCATTTGTTGTGCAAAAAGAAAAAGCATATTTTGAAGGAAAGGTGGGAATTAAAACCACGTCTCCTGGAGGAGACCTTCACGTTGTAGGTAATGGTGGATTAGATAATGTTTTATTCGAGGCTAATGCTCCTTCAGGCACTGATGAAAAAGAAGGTGCGCGGATAACGTTAAGAACCTCAGGAGGTACTAATGCTTCTAAAGGTAATTCTATTGATGATTCAAAACTCGGTGAAATTAATTTCCAAGGGTATCAAGGAAGCGGGTTTGTTTCTGGAGGTAGAATAGTGTGTCAAACACTAAACGCTTGGACGGGCCCTTCCGATCATAGTGCTGAATTGCTATTTAAAGTTCGTCAAGTAGGTACAGAACTCACCGCAGTAAAAATGTTTGGCACCGATGGAGGAAAGGTATGTATTAATTCGCCTGTTACTTCAACGTCTGCAAGCAGCGCCTCTTTACATATTGGAGGTTCGCAAAAATTAGGTGTGACTGCAGGTAACCTTATCGAGCACCTTAGACTTGACGCGGATACTGGTTATGGAGTAGAACAGGATAATCCTTCTGATGGAGATGCTTCTACAGACATTAACAACCATGACAAGCTTGTATTTAGACATTACAGAAAAACTACTGATGATGCAACACCAACATCCGCAACTTCGCGATTCCGTATTCAAAGATTAGATACAGAAGATTTTACTACAACAGGCAGTGCGACTAATCGTGCAAATGGTTATATTGACTTTGGTCATAACACCACTACAAATTCTGCAGGTGATACTAATCTTGGTGAAGATATGATATCATTCGGTACAGGCGGTTTAACTAGTTCAACAGAGTATTTTAGAATTGATAATTCTGGTAGATTAACTCAATACGGAACTGACGCGTCAGTCATTAACGAAAGAGCGAGGGATTTAGTCATTGGTAAATCTAATTCTTCAGAGTCTGGTATGACTATACTAAGTTCTGTTATTGGAAAATGTAACATTAATTTCAACGATGGCAAAAATAGTTCTGTTAGAGGACTTATTCACTATGATAACGCGGGCGATAGATTAAGCTTTTCAACGGCGGGTGAAGGATATTTGGATGTTGGAGATGATCCATTCAACGGTATGTCGATTGGTAGCAATGGTTTTGTTGGTATTGGATTAACTGGAACTAACCCCGTGATTTCTCAAAGACTTCATGTTAATGGACAAATTTTAGCAGAAGGTGATATAACAGCGTTTTCTGATGAAAGACTGAAAGAAAATATAACAACGATCCCCAACGCACTTGAAAAAGTAACTCAACTACGAGGAGTACAATACACACGTAAAGATACACAACAACAGGGCATTGGCGTAATCGCCCAAGAAATTGAAAAAGTTCTTCCTGAAGTTGTTATAACAAACAACGATGAAGATAAAACTAAATCAGTTGCGTATGGAAATGTAGTTGGATTATTGATTGAAGCGGTTAAGGATCTACAAAAAGAAGTAGAAGAACTTAAGCGCAATGTCACAAAATAGTTTACAAACATCTGGTCCCATTAAAGCTTCTGAGGTTAATTTTGCCTTAGGATCACCTGTATCTAATCAGCCCTTAGTAAAATTATCAGAATATTATTCTGATGTTATTGGCCTGGGGCATTTTAATAATCCGAACGAAGACACTGCAAATTTTGGGACACACCCTGGCTCGGAACCTTTGTTTAATCCACACTTATCTTCAGGTGTGCATATGCGGTTAGAGCCTGCATTACACACGCATTGGGCAACAGGGAGTATACTCGGTTCTGATGGTGTTTCGTTAAATTCTTTTGTTATTAATTTTGGACAAACAGCACCGTCTGGATCATCTGGTCAAGCTGAAGCTGATGCTTTTGGTGCCAAAGTAAGTGTAGGAGATAGAATTGTACTCAACACCAGTGGTGTAAACTTTACTCAAGCTGCAGCGATCGCTGCAGCGACTACATCTCTTACACACTTTTTTACTAATACAAATGTAAAAGTTACTAATGTAGTTGTTAACAACGCATCTATACTTAGCACCGTTGCGATTCAGTTTGATACTGAGTTTAAGGTTGGTGCTGGAGGTGCTTCAATAACAAATCTTAATCAATTGAGTGGGCTATTAGGTACTTATAGCTTTACGCCATCTGATGATCCCAATCTTGGAATAGTCAATAACCATTTAACATTTTCAAGGCCTATATCGTTTGGTGATTTATATGGAGACTCAAAATCTTTTGTTCATACTATTACTTCTAATCAGTCAGATTTGAATTTAAATGCTTATTTAGTTGAGAAAGGGTGGAACCAAAACGAAAGAGTACGTTTAACTATTAATAGCACAGCACACATTTATGCAACAAGTACAAGTAATTACGCGCTAACAGTAGGTGCATTTCCTCAAGGCTTAGAAATTATTAACAATGGGAAAATAACAGGTAAAGGTGGAAACGGTGGAGGCACCAACAACGCCGGCTATGCGGGGCAGGCAGGATCGAACGCAGGTCCAGCAATTCACTTTACTGCTCCATCAGAATATATTATAACTAATAATGGATTTATTTGTGGAGGAGGCGGCGGTGGCGCGAGCGGATCGAATGAGGAAAAATCAGGAGGCGGCGGTGGTGCCGGAGGTGGAAATGGTGGTTATGGAGAAAGCGCGGAAGGAGCAGTTTTCACAGGCTATTTTAGTGATATAGAGACGACCCAGAGCGAAAGTCCTGGTGGAGTTGGAGCTACTGTACCAGGAAACCCTGGAGCAGATGGTAGCGAAGAGCTAGGTGGCCTCGGCGGCGATGGCGGAGAAGCAGGCGGAAGTGGTGGAAGAGGTTCAATCACAACCACCTCTCGCAAGAATAGCCGCGGGCGTGCCTCCGATCGAAGAATGAAAAGAAATATTAAATGGGTTGCGATATCGCCTGAGGGTATTAATATATACGAATTTAAATATCTTTGGGGCTTTAAAACATATCGCGGAGTAATAGCTCAAGAACTTTTAGATACACATCCTCAGGCAATAATAAAAGGTTTATTTGGTTTTTACAAAGTTGATTATAATTTAATAGATGTAGAGTTTAAAGTATTATGATAAGAAAAATGAAAGAAGAAGATGCACAAAGAGTTAGCGAAATGGGTTGGCACATCGCTAATTCTGAAAATTCAAGTTTTAGTATATGCAAATATGACGGAGAAGTAATGAAAGATAACGTTAAAAATTGGTGGACAAAGGATCTAAATTATCTTGCTTTAGTCGCAGAAGATGAAAACAAGCATGTATATGGGATGTTCGTTGGATTTATCCAGCATTTCTTTTTTAGTCATAGAGTTTATGCAGGTGAACTTTTGTTGTATACAGATCAAAATAAAAGAGGTACATATGCAGCAATTAAAATATTAAAAAAATTTGAAAGATGGGCCAGACTAAAAGGTGCTTGTCAAATAAGACCAGGAATTAGCACTAATATAAATATAAATAGAACTAGAGATTTATATGTTAAATTGGGATATGACGTAGTAGGATATAATTTTTTAAAGAACACGGAGTAAAATATATGTGCGGAACATCAACAACATACACTCGATATTACGCAACTGGTGGTGGAGGCGGAGGACTAATAGTTCCTGGTAGTAGACAATCTGGTGGCGGTGGTGCGCATGGTGGAGGCGGCAATGAAGCTGGTGGAACTATAAGCAGCACCGACTCGGCCGGTAAAGGCGGCGGTGGCGGCGGTTGGGGCGCAGTAGGCGGTAATAGCGCAAGCGCGCTTGGAGGTGCAGCGGGACTTGCAATACAATCTGAATATTTAATAGGAAATCCAACCGTGACTAATAACGGAAGTATATTTGGTGCACAACAATCAAATAATATTGTGTTATCAGAATTTATGACGACCGACATTGATTTAAGTAATATATTTCTTTCTGGGTTTAAGATTACTAAAAGCGGTGGAGGTGTTAATCCTGCTATCACATATCCTGATGGCCAAGTAGATTTACTGACCACTGCAGATAATGTTGAGGACCATAGCTTTTTATCATAATGAAAATATCACTTAAAGAAATAAAAGAAATAAGTAATGAGGCGAGTGATCTTCAAGATAACCTTTACAATTTAATGAAAGGTGGAAGGTATTTTGATGTTGATTTTTTAAAAGAAAATTATCTTAAAGAAATCCATTGGGATGATATCAATGAGTTTTTATCAAGAAATCCTAAAGCTATTACAGCTTCTTCAAATACAGAATTTTCAAAGAAAAAGCTTTACATATACGAATTGGATGGAGTAACCTATAAAAGTAAAACATCATTATTAAAAGAAATTGAAGATAAACTAGATAATTTTATCCCTACACGCATTTCTATTACAGTTATTCATAAATCTGCGGATGGCTCAGAAAAAATCGTCTTAAATAATTCTACAGGAAAAAATATTAAATACCAAATATCTAATCCTTTAAATGGTGTCATAAGTACTTATGACACAGAAGGTGATTGTAACACCGCTATAACCGCTATAGGTGATACTGAAAAAAATAATTACAAAAATCTACTTACAAACAGCACCTTTGAGATTATTAGTGATAATAATAATTCAAATATTAAATTGAGAATACCTTACGATGGCAAATAAATTTTTTATAAATGTAGCATCACTGGTGACTGCACTTGAAATGCCAGTGCTTGCTAATGCTTTAACGGGGGCATCAGTTCAGTTACAACCTACGTTAGATCTTACTGATTTTTCCTCATTAGAAATCTTGCGTGATGTTTCAAAAGCATCTTTTAGCGCGGGTCGTTATCAAGGGAATACTGGTCAAGGTGTGAAGGATATTCTTATAAGTGGCACACGCGCTTTACCATCAACATTAAAAGAGTTGAATATTAGAGGTGGGGCGATTGAAGGTCCGTTTTTTAGTTCTCTTCCTTCTCTTTTGGAAAAATTAGAATTATCGAGCAATGATGATAAATTCACTGGATCACTTCCAACATTGCCATCTAGTTTAACAATAATTGAAATGATAGGAAATGGCAATAAATTAGAAGGGGCTGGTCCTTTTGCAGGAGTGGCAACTTCTTCCTCATGTACGATAGTACGTGTAACTGGAAGTAGTTTACGGTGGAGTGGATCAGCGTTTTTTCCTACATCATTACACAATAACTTAAAACACTACGCAGTTGCGAATGAAGCTGACTCTGCTGTTCTTACTCACACTAGCGCTTTGCCGAGTAATTTAGATACAGCTACAAACTTAATAACGTTTAACGGCATAAATTGCAAATTGACTGGCTCATTACCTACTTCAATAGCATCAAACGTACAAGTTTTTAAGATAGGAGGTAGAGCTTCAATCGGTACATACAACAATGGTGTTACTACTAATCAGGCTTTTCCTTCATTTAGCGCGTGTAACTCCCTTAAAACTTTGACAATAAGTAATATAAAGGGTGGGTCCACCGCCCCTAGAATCACATCCTGCGCAAGCACAGCATTTACTGGTTGCCTATTTACCAGCGGTACTAAAATAATATTAAGCTATAATGTAATGACTTCTTCAGTTGTTAATGATATATTGGTTGCGATTGATAGCGCAAACGCCACTTCGACAGCGAGTGGTAGAGTAATAGATTTAAGAGGAAACGCAAAACCAACAGGATTAACGAGTGCAGCGACCGGCGCAGGAAACGCTGCCATGACTTCATTGCTAGCAAAAAATTGGTCATTCCTGTATAATACAACAGGACAAAATAATAACTTTAACTGGCCAGCATAATGATAACAGAATACATTGAAACAAGCACAAACTTACCACACCGAAAATGGTACATTATTTTTGTTGAAGACAGCAAAGAAATTATTTTTGATTTAGAAAAACAATTAAGTGATGATGTAGCAATGACTATATCGAAGGGATGCAAATTAGTAACATTCGATTCTGAAGAAGAAGGCGAAACGTATATATTTGATAATGCTTTAATCACGCGCGATACTATAAATAACAATATATTTAACGACTAATAATTATGGCTACTTACTCAAATTTATACATAGATCAAGGGTCGGACTTTAACGCGACTATAGACTTATCGCAAACAACTGGTTCTTTAGACTTAACAGGATATACCGCTGAAGGAAAAATTGCTAAATCATACGATGGAACAATTAAAGGAATTTTTGCAGTAGTTGTAGATTCTACTAATGGCGAGCTTGACTTATCTTTACCTGCAGCCCAGACCGCGGCGTTAAAACCAGGAAGATACGTGTATGATGTAATAATAAAGTCAGACACAGATATAGTTACTCGTGTTTTAGAAGGCCAGCTAAATGTTACACCTGGAGTGACGTTTGTTGAAGAGGCTGAAGAAATTCCTCCAGCAAATAAATCAATATTTAAGAAAACAGGAGTGCATCCAAGCTTCGACGCTTATGCACTAATCGAGTTAGATCAATCCCTATACTATGATAATACTGTAAATTCTAGTATTACGCTTAATGTGCATCTATTAGAAACACAAAACGCGAATATTGGCGTTGTAAAAATGTTTCTCACTACCGAATCATTTACAACAGGAGCGGTGGTAGGTGCACATAATATTGAAGATAATTTTTCTGTTACTACTGACGGTTCTCACTCAGCTCAAACACTGGTAAACGGGAATAACACTATTACGCTCGAAATAAATTCCTCATCCGCGACTGAGGATCCTGTTAGATATTTAGCAATTGTTTATGATCAAACAACTACTGGTGGTGAAATAGAGTTTGAACTAAAAGATTTAGAAATTACATCTTCAACACATCCTGAAGGGTTCACCGTTGGATTTAAATCGCCGGCGAATGCTGTAAATGCTAATACACTTAATTCGAGCTCAACCAAGAAATTCGATAGTATATCATCACCTACAGGATTGTTTAAGTCATGAGTATCAAATCAACTGTAGTAACAGATAATAGGATTAATGCGAATGTTAGTCCGCCTTCTAAAATAGTACCTAAGAATGTAGTGCTTCATGATATAACTGCGGCATCTGTTGGTTTAGAAAATGTAGATAACACGAGTGATATTAATAAACCTGTATCTACTGCTACACAAACTGCTTTAGATTTAAAGGCGAATCAAAGTACAACTTACACTAAGACAGAAGTTAATACTCAAATAGCAGGAGCAGGAACTTCAGCTTCTTCAGAATTAACAGCACACGCCAATTTAACAAATAATCCACATATCGTAACAGCTACGCAATTAGGG
>Ga0187219_1001850_pt1 | contig 10062 bp, 8 predicted proteins | sample 13SPOviralmetaG_FD_130162 | JGI IMG/M metagenome (GOLD analysis project Ga0187219, IMG submission 130162) | Marine viral communities from the oligotrophic San Pedro Time Series (SPOT) site, San Pedro Channel, CA, USA - 13 SPOT_SRF_2010-07-21... | ecosystem: Environmental > Aquatic > Marine >... | reverse complement strand
TTGCGTACAGTAATGGATCAACTTCATACGGTATGGTAATGAACAAAGGTTCAATAAATAGTGGTTACTTTATAGGTTGTTTTAGCCCTACCAACGCTCACGTATTTCAAATACTTTATAATGGTAATGTAGAAAATTTAAATAATGCTTATGGGCAAATATCAGATATTAAATTAAAAGAAAATATTGTAGATGCTACACCTAAATTAAATGATTTATTAAGAGTCAATATTAAAAATTTTAATTTTATTGGTAATGAAACCAAACAAATAGGAGTAATCGCTCAAGAACTTGAAGAAATATTTCCTTCAATGATTGATGAAAAAACTGATACTGAAGATAGAGAAGTAACAGATGAAGAAGGAAACATAACTACTGAAATAGTAGATTTAGGTACAGTAACAAAATCAGTTAAATACTCTGTATTTACCCCAATGCTTATAAAAGCAATCCAAGAACAACAAGCTCAAATCGAAGAACTTAAATCCGAAATCCAACTACTTAAAAATAACTAATATTTTTAAATCCAATACTTATAATAAACAAATAATATGTCATTTAAGCTTACAGATTTTATAACAGTAACAAGTACAGGTAATGTAGGTATTGGAACTACTTCCCCTAATAGAAATTTATCTATAGTTTCTACTACTGATACCTCTGTGGAGATAAAATCAGGCAATGCTAACCAATCTTCATTATGGTTTTCTGATACAGATGATGGAAATATAGGAGGTATTTTCTATACCCATAATGATAATGGAATGGAATTTCGAGTTAATGATTCCACAAGACTCACCATCACATCAGCGGGTGATGTGGGTATTGGAGGAACTCCTAGTTATACGCTCCATGTAAGTGGAAATATTATAGCTGTTGAAGATTCAACACCAGCTTTTAGATTAATTGGGAGTACTACATCGTTTGATTTAAAGTCCGATGGAGGAGTATTTAAAGTTAGAGATGTAAGTGGTGGTAATGAGTTATATCATATAGCTGCTGGTGCATCAGGATATCATAATTGGTATATTAATGATTCATTAAAAATGGCTCTTGATTCAAGTGGTAATGTGGGTATTGGAGTTACTCCTTATACTCAAAATTTAATAGCTGGTTCTTTAGATTTAAATGGAGGTGCAGGTGTTTTTGGATATGATAAAAGAGCATACTTAGCATCCAATATAGTATATAATAGCGGTTGGAAAGTAAAAGAAGCGGGTTATGGTGCTTTTATATTATTAGGTTTAAGTGATGGTAGTTTTGGATTTTATAATACAACTCAAGGAGCAAGTGCAGGAGATGCTGTTACAGAAACTCTAAGATTAAATATCTCATCGGGAGGTGATGTAGCAATAGGTAGTTCTTCTAGTAAAGGATTTCTTAATTCAAATGGAACGGCTTTTGAACTTGATGTAAACAGAAACCCGAATACGGGAGTATTTGGAGACACAAACAAATCTCACGCTAGAATTGAAATGAATGGAGCAAGTGGGGGTTCTAGTATTATATTTAAAACGGCATCAGCAAACAATACAACTGCAACCACAAAACTCACCATCTCATCGGGGGGTAATGTGGGTATTGGAACTACTCCAAGCGATTGGAAATCCACTTGGAAAGCGTTAAATATTGGGCAAAGTGTTGGTTTATTTTCTCATGACGATAATACAACGGGTTTATCAAGTAATCTTATTTACGATGGAAGTAATTGGAAAAACAAAAATATAGGTGCTACTGCTTTTTATCAACAAAGTGAAGGTTCGCATACTTTTTATAGTAATGGATCATCAACAGATGCTGCGGGAACAACATTTTCTCCAACAACACGCCTCACCATCACATTAACAGGTGCTATTGCAGTAGGTAGTAGTTCTACTAATTATGGATCTTCTGGTCAAGTATTAACCTCTAATGGTAACGCTGCTCCCTCTTGGACATCAGTTTCTGGAGCAAAAGGAGAACCAGGAGGAACTGGAGCACAAGGTACAGCAGGTTCAAATGGTTCAAATGGAGCACAAGGTACAGCAGGTACAAATGGTTCAAATGGGGCATTAGGTTCTCAAGGTACAAATGGTTCAACTGGAGCACAAGGTGCAGTAGGTTTAAATGGAGGTACTGGCCCACAAGGAGCAACAGGAGCAACTGGTGGAGGTGGAGGTACTGGAGCACAAGGAGCAACAGGATCAACTGGAGGAACAGGTGCACAAGGTACAGCAGGTTCAAATGGTTCAAATGGTTCAAATGGTTCAACTGGAGCACAAGGAACAACAGGTAATACAGGTAGTACAGGTGGTACAGGTAGTACAGGAGGAACAGGTGCACAAGGTACAAGTGGTGCAGCAACATTTCCTTACAGTGGTACAGCTAATTTTAGTAATCAAATCCGACTTACAAATAGTGATGGCTACATATATGGAGGTTCAATAAGTACTAGAAGTGGAGCAAGAGCAATACACATGGGCTACACTGGTACTTGTATTTTTCAAGCAGAAAGAACTGATGGTAGTTCATCAGCTACCATTTTAGCAGCCTCAAGTAATCAAACATATCTTTATTCTAGATTATCTGGATCAAGTACTGTTGGAAGACGGTTTTTGTTTACGATGGGTAATACTACAGCGTATGCTGTTGAGACAACTGGTTATGTAACCTTCTACGGTGGTCATGGTAACTCATCTGATCGATTATTCAAGAAAAATATAGAGGATAGTAGCTATGGTTTATCAGAGATAAATAGTTTAAAACCAAGAAGATTTTACTGGAAAGATGAAACCAAATCTAAAGTAAAGCAAATAGGTTTTATTGCTCAAGAGCTTGAAGAGATTCTACCAGAAGCCATTCGTGGACATGAGGGGAATAAATCAATAATGGACAATAGCATAATACCAGTTCTCACAAAAGCAATTCAAGAATTATCACAACAAGTTACCGACCTTAAAGCAGAGGTTGAGTTATTAAAACAATAAAACAATGGCAATAATATACGAATTATCAATAAAAAAGATAGATGCAGCACCTACCGAGGGTGACCTGCAAGATGTAGTTAAAATCCTCCATTGGATGTATATGGGTAAAGAAACTATAGATGGTGAAGATTATTATGGGGATGCAATAGGAGCAGTAGAGATAAATGCACCTAACTCGGATTCATTTACACCATTTGCTGATTTAACTGAAGAACAAGTTACGGCTTGGGTAGAATCAAAGTTAGACTTAGTAAAAATAAAAGCTGATGTAGATTCTCAAATAGAAGCACAAAAAAATCAATCAACAGTAGTAAAATCAAATCCTTGGAGTAACGAAGACATTTAAATAAAATCAAATCTTTAGAAGGATAAACTTGGATTCCTAAAAAATCTTACGTATATTGATGTATTAAAATAAATAAAAGTTATAAATGATAAAGAACTTATCAAAAATAGTTATAAATAATGGGGGAGATATTACCCCTCTCATAATACCTAGTGAGTTAACTGATGGTACTGGTTTATGCAACGTTTCTATTTTTATAGACAATAACGGAGATGTATTAGCTAATATTAGACATGTTCACTACACTTTATATCATAGTGAGTTTAATCAAAAGTTTTATTGCAAGTGGGGAGCTTTAGCCTATCTAAATCCTGAAGATGATGTTGTATTAAAAACAGGAAACTATTTATGTAAACTTGACCCTAAAACCTTAGAGGTATTAACCTATCAAAAAATAGACACATCAACTTTTGATGTAGACCCAGTTTGGACATTTGTAGGATTAGAAGATGCTCGTGTTATGAAATGGGAGGATACACTGTATATTTGTGGTGTAAGACGTGATATTAAACCGGATGGTGAAGGTCGTATGGAGTTATGTGAAATAGATTGGGATGCAAGTAAATGCAACGAAATAAGCAGAGACAGAATAGCACCTCCTAGCGGACATACTTATTTAGAAAAAAACTGGGCTGCAATAATAGATATGCCTTATCATTTTGTAAGATGGGCTAATCCCTTAGAGGTAGTAAAAATCAACCCTGATGAATGTTCTAGTGAAGTTGTTGTATCTAAAGATGATAAAATAGATTTACCTAGAGGATTAAGAGGTAGTAGTCAAGTTATTCCAGTAGGTGATGAGGGTGATAGAATAACAATAACACATGAAGTTGATTTCTTCCACCACCCGGGCATGCATAAAGATGCTTTTTATTATCATAGATTTATAGTGTGGGATAAAGATTGGAATCTAAAAAGATTATCTGCACCTTTCTCTTTTATGGATACTAGAATAGAGTTTAATACAGGTTTAGCAATACAAGGAGATGACTTTTTAATAACTTATGGTTATCAAGATAATGCCGCTTATGCACTTAGAATGCCAATAAAACTTTTAGATGAGCTTGAATGGGAAGATTTACCTAAACCAAACAAACCAATAGTACGATGGCATGAACCCATAGTTTATACTAAAAGTGATTATTCTACTTTTAAACTAAAGTTTGATGGTTTAGAAAATATAGAAAAAAACTATAGTCAAGTACTTCAAGATTTATTTGTATTATATGCTTTAAAAGGTAAACGTGAAGGATTTTATATTGAAGTAGGAGGAGGTAAACCATATTATGGTAATAATACAGCACTATTAAAAGAGTTTGGTTGGGAAGGTATTACTTTTGAAATAGACCAATCTTTAATAAACCAGTGGGAAACTGAGAGACCAAGTGATAAAATATTTAGCACAGATGCTACTACTATTGATTGGGTTAGTTATTTAAAGAAAAATAAATATCCAACCACTATAGACTATCTACAGTTAGACATAGACCCAGCTTCTAACACTTATAAAGTATTAGAAAATATTGATTTTGATAAACTTAAGTTTAACTCTATTACATATGAACATGATGCTTATGATAATAATGAGGTGTATAGAAAAAAATCAAGAAAAATATTACAAAAAGCGGGTTATGTGTTAGTAGCAGGTAATATTTCTCCTAGCGATGATGCACCTTTTGAAGACTGGTGGGTTCATAAAGAATATAGTAGAGGATTAATAAAAGATATTGATAAAGATGTTTTATATGCAAGAGATTATGCTATTAGTTCTTTACCAATCCCACCTCCTCCTAAGTATCTTTTTACTACTTTTGGTGATGATAAACTATTTAAAAATCGTAAAAAAATATTAAAAAAACAAGCAGAAGAAACTGGTTGGTTTAATAGCATATCAATAGAAACTCCAAAAACTATAAAAGATTTATTAGAACCACATAAAGACTTTATTACTAATAATCCAAGAGGTTATGGTTATTGGATATGGAAACCTATGATTATAAAGAATCATTTTAATCAAATGAATGATAATGATATTGTATTTTATATAGATTGTGGTTCCTCAATAATATCTAAAGATGCTAGTAGATACCAAAAATATTTAAGTATATTAGATGAATATGATGTTATAGTATTTCAAAATGGAGAAAAAGATTTTAATCATTTTGTAAAAATGAATGTTATAAATGAGTTTGATTTATTAAATACTGATACTATAAAAATGCCTATAGTAGAAGGTGGGTTTGTAATCGCAAAAAATACTCCATTCAGTATGAGATTTATGAATGAGTGGGAAGGTTTATTAACTAAAGACAACTATGGTTTAGTAAATGATGATTTATTTAACCTTAATCAGTTAGATACTTTTATTGAACACAGACATGACCAGTCCTTACTAACTATAATAGCAAGAAAGTATAAAAATAAAGTTAAAATCTTAGAGGGTATGGAAGAGCTATATCATATAGGTCCATTTTACCATTCTAGATTAACAGATGAAGGACCTAGAAAGTGGGCAAAACCTATTCCCATTAATATAAATAATAAATGAAAAACTTAAAAGAACCTTTACGTAACTACATTAACGATACTCTAAATCCTATTACTAATATGGAAATGGGACTTGAATATGAAAAAATAGGACAAGGTGCTGCCGCACTTAGCTTTTTTTTAAGAACAGCAGAACTTGTATATGAAACTGACCCACTTTTAGCTTACACTTGTATATTAAAAACGTGGAAACAGATGAATAATACAACTCGTAGACCAGTATGGGAGATAGAACAGTTATTTACAGCAGTTACCTTTCAACCTCAAAGAGCTGAAGCATACTATTTCCTTAGTAGAAAAGCGAGTGATAAAGATAATCATAAAGAATCTTATATGTACGCTTGCTTAGGACTTCAGTTTATAGATAAAGAACCTTTACCCTATGAAATAGATGGTTATAAACCTTATAAACTACATTTTCAAAAAGCTCTAAGTAGTTGGTATTGTGGACAGAGAGAAGAAAGTAAAGAAATATTTAATATGTTATCTACACAAGAAGGGGTAGAAGAAGAAGATAAAAAACTAATAGATAAAAACGTATTATATGTTTAAATATAAAGATAAAATAATAGAATCTATAGATGATTTCCCAGCTGATACATTTGGATTCGTATATAAAACGACCCATAAAAGTGGTAAATCTTATATTGGTAAAAAAGTACTTTATTTTAACAGAAAAGTAAAGTTAGGTAAAAGAGAACTATTAGCACTTCCTATTACTAGAGGACGAAGGTCCACAACTAAACAAGTAGTAAAAGAAAGCGATTGGAAAGACTACTATGGTAGTCATACTGAGATTAAAAATATCATAATAGAAGAGGGTACAGATGTTTTTAATAGAGAAATACTTCACATTTGTTTTAATAAAAAATCTTTATCATATTGGGAGAATAAGTATTTGTTCAGTTTAGGTGTGATTGAAAAAGATGAAGGAGAAAAATATTACAACGACAATATAAGCGGTACCTTTTTTTCTAAAGACTTATTATAAAATATTTGGAGAAGCAAAATAAGTTACGTATATTGGTGGTAGATGAATGAATTACTAGTTGCGCTAGTTAATAGCATATTAGGGAGTGGTAAGAAAACAGCGGGAGGTAACTATGCTTATACTTGTCCCCACTGTAACCATCATAAACCAAAGTTAGAAATAAACTTTGACTCTCATAAAAATAAAGCAAATCCATGGCATTGTTGGGCCTGTGATGTTAGAGGCAAATCTGTCATTCCCTTACTTAGAAAAGCAAATGCCCCCCAAGATAAAATAGAATATGCTAAAACTTTAGTTGTAGATTCTAGTTACAACTATGTTGAAAAAACATATGCTGCATTAACACTACCAAGTGAGTTTATATCGTTGAGTAGCGTTGATTCACCCACTCTCTCTATGCGACACGCACAAGCATACATAAAAAATAGAGGTGTAAGTAATCACGATATCTTACAATATAATATAGGTTATTGTGAGGAAGGTTTATATAAAAATATGATTATTTTACCAACTTATGATGTTGAAGGTAGTTTAAACTATTTTACTGCTCGTAGTTTTGAAAAAGACCCATTTACAAAATATAGAAATCCCTCTGTATCTAGAGATATTATACCAAATGAATATTTTATTAACTGGAACATACCAGTTATATTATGTGAAGGTATTTTTGATGCAATAGCAATAAAAAGAAACGCAATACCACTATTAGGTAAATCAATACAAAGTAGTTTAATGAAAAAACTAATAGTAAGTGCTGTAGATAAGATTTATATAGCATTAGATAGTGATGCTATTAAACAATCATTAAGGTTTTGTGAAAAACTTATGGCTGAAGGTAAGGAACTATACCTCGTTGATTTGCAAGATAAAGATCCTGCTGAGTTAGGATTTGCAAACTTCACTAAACTAATACAAAATACATTTCCATTAACTTATTCCCAACTATTAAGTAAAAAACTAGCATTATGATTAAAAAAAGTTATAATAGAATATTAGAGATATCTGATGATCATAAACAGATCACACTACCAGATAGTAGGTACTATAGAAGAAATGGTAAATACTACCCTTCTATAACTTATGTTTTACAAGCTTATCCTAAAGGTAAGTTTTTTGAAGATTGGCTTAAGAAAGTAGGCTATAGCTCAGAATATATTGTTAAGAAAGCAAGTGAGGAAGGTACACAAGTACATGAGATGATTGAAGATTATTTTGAAGGTAAAGAGTTAAAATATTTAAACTATGATGGTTATCCTCAAATGCCTCCTCACGTTTGGCAGATGTTTTTAAACTTTGTTGATTTTTGGGAAACCTATAAACCAACTTTAGTTGAAACTGAAGTATCTTTATTTTCTGATGAACTTCAAGTAGCAGGTACTTGTGATTTAGTATGTGAAATAGAGATTGATGGTAAAATGGAAAGATGGGTTATAGATTTTAAAACATCAAACCACTTACAAACAACTTATGATTTACAAGGTGCTGTATACGCTCAGTGTTATGAAGAGTGTTATGGTATGAAAGTGGATAGAGTAGGGGTTTTATGGTTGAAATCTAAGAGTAGAGGTGAGGATAAAAAAGGCAAACGCTTAAAAGGAAAGGGATGGGAGATTGCTGAGAGTAGTAGAAGTCAAAAGGAAAACTTAGAAATCTTTAAATGTGTTAGGAAAATATTTGATTTAGAAAATAAAAATCATTCTCCTTTTACAACTACTTTTCAAACTACAGTAAAAAGAACTTCATAAAAAAGTAATATAACATTAAGGATTTTTTATTATATTTATCATCAAAGAAATAAGAATATGAGAAAACTATTAATAGTATTTTTATTATTACCTTTTTTAAGTTTTAGTCAAAGTAAGTGGAGAACTACATCTCCCACAAAGAACAATAGTACAACCCCTTCCACCAACACAAATACAAACACAAATACAAACACAAATACAAGTACTCAAAGTAGTTGGCGAAGTAATCCACCTACTACAACTAAATCTAACTCTTCAAAAACATACAATCAAACTCAACAAAATAATCTTCGTATTCTTTATAATCAAAATCCTTATTATTATCCTAATTTATATAATAACTATGATCCTTATTGGGATTATGGTAGGTGGGGAAGATGGGGTGCTCCAAATTATGGATATAGCACTTACATAGATTATAATTATTCTATACAAGGATATAGACAACCAGCAAGAGTTTATATCTATGAAGACGGACAAAGAGATACTATTAGAGGTAAAAAACCCATCGTTAATGTTGGGTTTCTCTATTCTACAAATAAACAACTAGGAGGTTATTTTGCTGTTGGTAATAAAATCTATTTTATTATGGATTTTCACTCAACTTACGAACCTGATCGTTCTACTTTTTTTGAAAATGGAAGAATTGATGATATTGATTTCCCCTTAATAGAAGATTTAATCAAAGAAAGAACATTTTACTTTGGTATTGGTACAAGAACTGATAGAATAGGCATACATTGTATGATAGGATTTGGATCAGAAGATATTTTTTGGAGAGGAGAAGACATAGTAGGTGAAATTACATTTCCTAAATCAGATGGAAAATTCACTACTATAAAAATCGGTACTATGTATGATATTAAAAGCTTTACTGTAAAATTTGATATGGACCCAATAAGAGAATTTGTTCAATTTGGTGTTGGAGTTAATTTCTAATTTATTGTAATTTTTATTTTTTTTATTTATTTATATTGTTTAAACTTTAAATTTAATTTGCTAATGAAAAACTATTTAAAATTAGGAACAAAATTCTTATTGACTATGTCTTTAAGTTTTTTATTTCTAGCTGTGGAAGCACAGGAACGTAATTTATCTGGTAAAGTACTAGATGAAAATGATGAAGGCTTACCTGGGGTAAGTATAGTAATTAAAGACACTAATATTGGAACTATTACTAATTACAATGGGGATTTTGATTTAAACATCCCAGAAATTGGTAGTACTCTTATTTTTAGTGCTGTTGGTTATACTACACAAGAAGTTGTAGTAGGTTCTAAATCTATAATTGATGTAATGATGGATGTAGATATAGCAGAATTAAATGCTGTAGTAGTTACTTCTGGTGTTATTGATATTGCTGTAGGTAGAAAAACTCCAATAGCTGTGTCATCAATTAATAGTAAAGAGATTTTACTTAAAAGTGGAAACTTAGAATTCCCTGAAGTTATGAGTAAAACTCCTGGT
>Ga0187219_1001849_pt1 | contig 10063 bp, 14 predicted proteins | sample 13SPOviralmetaG_FD_130162 | JGI IMG/M metagenome (GOLD analysis project Ga0187219, IMG submission 130162) | Marine viral communities from the oligotrophic San Pedro Time Series (SPOT) site, San Pedro Channel, CA, USA - 13 SPOT_SRF_2010-07-21... | ecosystem: Environmental > Aquatic > Marine >... | reverse complement strand
TTAGCAAGAAACTCAGCACCAAGAAATGTTGCTGGAGACATTGGTAAGCTTTTTGGAGAAGCGATTGCAAGAAAAATTGATAAAGATTTAACAGCTTTATTTGGTGGTTTTTCAAATACAGTTGGCTCAGCATCGACAGTTATGTCTGCTGGATTAATCTTTAATGCAGTAGCTAAATTAAGATCAACAGGTGTACCAAGTGATAATCTTTCTTGTATATTACACCCACAAGTAGCTTTTGATCTTAAATCAGGTTTAACAAACACATTTGCTAACCCAAATATGGGTGCTGGAAATGAAGCATTAAGAACAGGATTTGCTGGTCAAATCGCTGGTGTTAATGTGTTTGAAACTTCAAATATGACAGACTCATCAAGTAATGATCCTGGAACTACAGGAGATTATAAAGGTGCAGTTTTCCATCCTGAAGCTTTAGCATTAGCAATGATGCAAGACTTGAAAATCGAAACTCAAAGAGATGCGAGTTTAAGAGCAGATGAAATTGTTGCAACAGCAGTCTATGGCGTGAAAGAATTACACGATTCATATGGTTGTGAAGTTGAAGCAGACTCATCAATTCAATAGTTATAAGTTTATCAGGGCGAGAAATCGCCCTGATACTACATAGGAGAATTTATGGATATAAAATTAACAAATGGTAGAAAAATAATAGTTAAAAATAAACACTATTACGAAGTTAATATAAAACATTTTCAAAATAATGGTTTTGTTCCTGTTGATGAAGTAAAAAAAGAAATTAAAAAAGCGACAGTAAAAGACATTTCTGATAAAGTTGTTCAACTTAAACCAAAGAAAAAAAAAACAAGGAAAAAGAAATGAAAAATTTAAAAAGATATTGGAAGATGGCAAAAAACAATCCTAGAGTTTCTGCTGGAGTTGTTATAGTTGTTGCTATTATTTTAACTTGGGTATTCTAATATGGCTAATTATACAGGTGCGAATGTAATCACTACATCAGATGTTTTAAAATATCAGCCTGATGCTTTTGATTTTGGTATATCAACAACTGCTACTGAAACAACAAATTTTCTAGCACAAACAACAAATGATATTTTAAGACAATTAAGAATAGAGTGGTGGCCTGTATATAAAACAAATGTATTTACAGATATTACAGTTCTTAATACTGCTGAGATGGATAACACAAAAGTTAATTTAGATCAGTTTGAGAGGGCTGGAATATATTTATTTTTAGGAAGATTCTATTTACCAGCATTAACTAAGTTTAGACCTGAGACAGAAAAAGACAGATTTGAAAGAATGTCTGAATATTATATGTCAGAATACAATAAAGAATGGCGATCTATACTTGAAGATGGTGTTGAATATGATGCTACAGCAGATGGCACTATTCAAGTTAATGAAAGAGAGCCTTTACATGGTTATAGACGATTGACTAGATAATGGCTTTAGATGTTAAAATAAAAAGTAACAGTAAAGCTATTGAAAAAAGATTTAAAAGATTACAGAGTAGATTTCCAACAATAATTGATAAAGGTATTTTACAAGGTGGTTTTCAATTATTAGATATTGTTAGAACTAAAACAGCTAAAGGAGTTGATTTTAGAGGTAATCCATTTGCTCCATATTCTGATGGTTATTTAAAACAATTACAAAGAGAGGGAAAATCAACTAAGGTAGATTTATTTAATACAGGAAGAATGTTAGGTTCAATAACACCATCAGGAAAAACAATTAAAATTACAGGTAAAAACAAAGTATCTATTTCATTTAGTAATGCACAAATGAGACAGAGAGCATTATTTAACCAAGTATTAAATGAGCCTAAAAGAGAATTTTTTGCCTTTAACAATAGAACAGAAAAGATTATAAACAAACAATTCAACAGATTTGTTGAAAAAGAATTAAAGAAAATGAAACTATGAGTGTACGAGAAAATATTGCATCTAATTTATTATCTACTATTTCAGGTATATCTAGCCCAGCAATCATAAAAGCTACTAGACAACCTTTTCAGTTGGATGAATTATCTGACAAACAATATCCAGCAGTAATAGTACAAACATCAGAAGAAACTAGAGAAGATTCAGAGTTAGGAGATGGTGCTAGAACTAGAATAGGTACTATTGATTTTGTTATACTTGGTTTTGTAAAGGGTGCAGAAGCTAATATTGATACTAAAAGAAATCAATTAATTACAGCTATTGAAACTGCATTAGAATCTGATATTACAAGAAATAGCAACGCACTTGATACAGAAGTTACAAGTGTAGAAACAGACGAGGGTACATTGTTTCCTATTGGTGGTATAAGAATAGTTGTAAGATGTACTTATGAGTTCCAAGCTGGAACACCATAAACAAGGAGAAGATATGGCAAATAAAGATAAAATTATTGATAAGATAGAAAAGAAAATAGACAGCATTGAAAAGCTACATGATAAAGAATCTATTATGTGTGAAGAAGTTAAAGATTTACTTGCTGATTTAAGAGACCAAGAAGAAGATGAGAAATGGGAAGATGACTCAGAAGAAGATTTTGATGAAGATAATGATGACGAAGATATTGACGAAGAAGAAGATAAGGAGTAAAAGACTTTATGGCTAAGGACATTAAATTATTTAAAGATGGGAATGAAATAACTATTAATGAAACTCAACTTGATAGTTTTATAAGTTTAGGCTGGAAACAAGAAAAAGAAAATATATCAACAAGCAAAAAGGAAAATAAAAAATGGCAACACACTTTGGAAAAGAAGGAGTAGTAACTGCTGGTGGAACAGGTATAGGCGAACTAACAGGTTACACACTTGAAACTACTGCTGATGTTGTAGAAGATACTCAATTATCAGATGCAACAAAATCATTTGTAGCTGGAAGAACATCGTTTTCAGGAACTTTAGAAATGAGTTATGATGAAACTGATACTCCACAACAAACATTAACTGCTGGAACTTCAATATCTTTTATATTAGCACCTGAAGGTAATTCATCAGGAGATGAAACTTTTACAGGTACAGGAATTGTAACAGGAATGAGTGTTAATATTTCATTAGATGGAATAACAACTAGATCAGTTACATTTCAAGGCACAGGAGCATTAACAAGAGGAACTGTCTAATAATATTGTATGAAATTTATTGACAGAGCAAAATCTCATTTTGAGTCTCTTGGTGTTCAACATATAGAAGTTGAAGAATGGAAAGACGAAGCTGGAAATCCAAGTGTAATATATTGGAATCCAATTACTTTATCTGAAAAAAATAAACTATTTAGAAAATCTGATAATCTTAATGATGTTAGTATTCTTGCTGATATTCTAGTTATGAAATCACTAGATAAAGATGGTAACAAATTATTTACATTGGAAGATAAACTTGGCTTGATGCACAAAGTTGATTCTGATGTACTCTCTAGGATAGCGACTGCAATGGTACAAGCTATCAATCCTGAACAGGTAAAAAAAAACTAAAATCTGAGCCTCAATTAAAGAATTGTTTTATTGTAGCTGATAGACTAAAAATACCTTTAAGAGAAGTTTTACAAATGGAAGAATGGGAGTATAACCATTGGTTAGGCTTTCTTTTATTAGAAAACGAAGAACATGAACAGGCTATGAACAAAACAAGGCACAGATAAATGGCACAAAATTTAGTATTAAATATATTAGCAAAAGATAAAACAAGACAAGCCTTTAATGGTGTCAGGGCTGGATTAACAAATTTAAGAAGTGCAGTATTTTCTGTTCAATCAGCTATTATAGGTATTGGTGGTGGACTTGCTATAAAATCAATTTTAAATGTAGGTTCTACTGTTGAACAATTAAGATTGAGATTTGCTTTTTTATTTAAAGGTGTCAAAGAGGGAGATAAAGCTTTTCAAGGATTGATAGACTTTGCTGGTAAAGTACCTTTCTCACTAGAGGAAATTCAAGCTGGTGCTGGTAACTTAGCAGTTGTTACAAAAAACGCAGAAGAACTAAATGAGATTTTAAAAATTACAGGTAATGTTGCATCGGTCACAGGATTAGATTTTAGAACTACTGCTGAACAAATACAAAGATCATTTTCTTCAGGTATTGGTAGTGCAGACTTATTTAGAGAAAGAGGTGTTAGAGCATTATTAGGATTTAAAGCTGGAGTACAAGTCACAACAGAAAAAACAAAAGCTAAATTTAGAGAATTATTTGGAGAGGGTGGAGAGTTTGAAAAAGCTACTGAAGTTCTATCAACTTCATTTACAGGTACTTTATCAATGTTATCTGATAAACTATTTAAGTTTAGATTAGATACAGCACAAGCTGGTTTCTTTGATTTTATCAAACAAGGCTTAGTAGAAGTAAATAGATTAATTGAAAACAACTCCGATCTTATGTCAACATTTGGTGCTAGGCTAAGTGCTGGTTTAATAGAATTTACTAAAACAGCAATATTAACATCAGCATCAGTTATTGGAGCATTGACTCCTGTATTTAGTTTTATTGGAAAATCAGTTAGTAATTTATTTGCAGTATTTAGAGAGTTACCACAAGGAGTACAAACACTAGGATTAATAGGTTTCTTAATGTTAGGTAGATTAGGTAAAGGTGTTGTTTTAGTTATTGGTGGAGTCTTTGATGAGATAAGAAGTATTTTAGGAGATTTAGCAAATGCTTATGCTTTTCTTTTAGAAAAAATAACAAATGGTCTTGCTAAAACAGGAATGTTTAAAGACAAAGTTGCTAACATGAGAATTGTTATAGAAGATTTTAGAAAATCAGCAGACAAATTAAAAATTCCATTTAAAATACTTAATGAAGAATTAAGTAATACAACTAAAGAAACAGATAATTTTATTGGTAAAATGGAAGAATTTTTAAATGGATTAGAAGATAAAGCATTACTTTCAAAAAAACAAGTAGAAGAAATATTGAACAAATTAAAAAGTTCTACTGAAGAAACTAAAAAATTTGGATTAGAATTAGGCAAAGTAAAAGAAAATATACTTACTGCATTTAAAAAAGATTTTGAATCTATAAATCAAACATTAGGTAAAATGGCTCAAAGTGGCATCAAAGCATTTTCAAGAGGACTAGCAGAAGCTTTAGTTCTTGGTAAAGACTTAAACATGACATTTAAAGAATTAGCACAAAAATTATTCGTAGATATTTTAGCATTTACAATTCAAATTATAATTCAAGAAACAATTAGAAACGCACTTAAAAAAGAACAAGTAGATTCAGAAGCAAAAATTACAAACGAATTAAAATCACAGACAACAGAAATGAAAAAACAAGCTGTACTAAGTTTATTTACAGGTGGCTTTACAGGTGGCAATCCACATAGAGCATCAGGAGGTTCAGTTTCAAAAGGTCAGCCTGTTGTTGTTGGAGAAAGAGGGCCTGAAATGTTTATACCAAACAGCACAGGTCAAATAACACAAGCCTCTAGAGGTACAGGTGGTGGAGCAGTTAATGTGAACTTTACAATTAATACAATAGATTCAAGAGGATTTGGTGAAGCTTTACAAGAGAACAGAGGTACTATAACAGGAATAATAAACAATGCTTTAGCAGAAAAAGGAAGAAGTGAGTTAGTATAATGAGTGGTGCATTTCCAATATCAACATCTAAATTTGAAACATTAGGAATTAAAAATATACAAAACACTTTAATTTCAAAATCATTATCAGGAAAAAAATTATCAAGACAAATACAAAACCAGAGATTTGGATTTACTGCTAGTATTATAACTGCAAAGAGATCAGATGTTTATGGAGAACTTATGGCTTTTATAATGAAGCAAAGATCAGGAAAAGAAGATTTTACAATTACTCCACCTGAAATAAAAAATGCAAGAGGCAATATAAGTGGAACTGTTTTAGTAAATGGAATTCAAGCAGTAGGAGATACTACAATAACTGTTGATGCTATGACAGGAACATTAAAAGCTGGAGATTTTATAAAATTTGCACATGACAAAGTATATATGGTAGTTGCAGATGTAACTGCCGATGGATCAAATGAAGCAACGATTACAATAGAGCCACCACTTGTAACTGCTTTATCAAATGATTCTTCTGTTACTTATGATAGTGTTCCATTTAAAGTTCATTTAACAAACGATATTCAAGAGTTTGGAGCAGTTGGTGCTGATAAAGATGGTAATTTATTGTATAAATTTGAATTGGATGTTGAAGAAACTCTTTAATGAAACAATACAAAATTACACACTTAATTAGTGCAGAATTTGAAGCTACTGCCATTGTTGATGAAAATGAAATTAATGAAAAAATTAATGATTTAAAAGAGTATAAAAAACCTGATAGTAAATTTAATTTTACCATGCTAAAAGGTAGTGAAAGCATATTAAGAACATATTACGAGGATTATGGCAAGGACATTAACAACAGCAGTAAAAAACGAATTATTAACAGGTCAGATTAGACCTGTACATCTTTTAACAATAGGCTTTGCAACTCCTGTAAATATAACTGATAATGCGTTTGATTTAACTTCTTCTATTTCAGGCTCTAGTGTAACTTATTCAGCTTCAGCATTTTTAGTTGGTGCTTCTTCATTTGAAGAACAAACAGATATATCAAAAACAACATTAAGTGTTTCATTATCAGGAGTAGATACAACTTTTATATCTATTGTTCTTGCAGAAAATATAGTAAATGATTCTGTAACAATTTTTAGAGGTTTGTTAAATTCATCTAATGCTCTTATAGCTGACCCAATATTATTATATCAAGGAAACATAGATACTTTTGAAATATCTGAAACTGAAACTCAATCAAATGTTAAATTAATGATTGTTTCACATTGGGCAGACTTTGAAAAAAAATCAGGAAGAAAAACAAATAATGCTTCTCAACAGAGATTTTTTAGTACAGATGTTGGTATGGATTTTTCAAGTGAAACAGTTTTAGATTTAAAATGGGGTAGAGAATAATGATTAGACAATGGGAAAAAAAAGATTTAGATGAAATAATACAACTTGGCTCAATGATGTGGAAAGAGGGTGCTTATAGTTATTTATCTTTTGATGAAAGAAAAACAAGAGAAACAATAAATTATTTAATGGATAATCCTTTTATTGGCATGGGTTGGGTAGCAGAAAAAGATAACAAAATTGTTGGTGGTATAATTGTTCATCTTACAAAATTTTTTTTTAGTGAGGAAATGACTTGTAGTGATTTGGCTTTGTATGTAGATCCAAAACAAAGAACAAGTTTAAGAGTACCAATAAGACTTATTAAAGAAGCAGAAGAATGGGCAAGATTAAAAGGTGCTAAAGAATTTTGTCCAGCAAGTAGTGTAAGAATAAAAAGTGATTCTGTTGCAAAACTTTATGAGTTTTTAAAATATGATAAAGTAGGTCATTTATTTAAGAAAAAGTTATAATTATGTGTAGTTTTGGTGGAATAATAGATAAAGGAAAAAATGCAATAGGTACTGTTTATAGTATTTTTAGTGGAAACTTTAATCCATATGTAACTTTAGGTGTCTTTGCTATTGGTTGGTTATTTTCAAGATCATTAAAACCTGATGTACCTGACTTTGGTACAAATGATTTTGAAGAAACTGAAAGAGGAATACTATTAAACAAACAATCAAACAATGCTTGTATTCCTGTTGTATATGGAGAAAGACTTTTAGGTGGAACAAGAGTATTCATACAAACATCAGGAACAGATAATACTTACCTATATGTTGCATTAGCACTTTGCGAGGGAGAGATAAATTCAATAGAACAGATAATTGTTGATGATAAAACTGTTACTTTTGATGGTGCATTAACTGATGGAACAGTAAGAGAAGTAGCAAGTAGTGATAGTAATTTTTATAAAGATTCTACAAGTCACATACAAATACAAGCTTTCTTTGGAACAGATGGTCAAAGTGCATCAAGCATTTTATCAACATTATCTTCATGGGGGTCAAACCATAAATTGTCTGGCACTTGTTATTTAGCTTTAAGGTTTAAATGGAATCAAGATGTTTTTGGTGGAATACCTATTGTCCAAGCAAAAGTAAAAGGTAAAAAAGTTGTCACACTAGCATCTAACTTATCAGAGCAAACTGCATCTTTTTCTACAAACCCAGCCTTTTGTTTATTAGATTATTTAAGAAACGAAAGATATGGAAAAGGTATTGCAACATCAAGTTTAGATTTACAAAGTTTTTATGATGCTTCACAAGTTTGCGTCACACAGGTCACACCATACTCAGGTGGAAGTGATATAAATATATTTGATACAAATGCTGTTATAGATACATCAAAAAAAGTGTTAGACAATGTAAGAGAAATAGTAAAAGGCATGAGAGGTTATTTGCCTTATGTTCAGGGTAAATATAAATTAGTTATTGAAACAACAGGATCAGCTTCAGTATCTTTAACAGAAGATGATATTATTGGTGGTTATGCTTTAGCATCTCCTACAAAAAATTCTAAATATAACAGAGTTATAGCTTCTTATATTAATCCTGATAGAAACTATCAAGTTGATGAAGTTCAATATCCAGCTATTGACGATAGTGGATATTCTTCAGCAGATAGACACGCAACTATGAAAACAGCAGATGGTGGTTTTTTGCTAGAGGGCAGATTTGATTTTAGAACTATAACTTCAACTTATCAGGCTGAAGAAATGGCTGAAATTATATTAAGAAGAAGTAGAGAGTCTTTAGGTCTTAGTATGAATTGTGGTTTTAAAGCTTATGAATTACATATTGGAGATATTGTTAGTGTTACATTATCAAGTTTAGGTTTCTCAAGTAAGTCTTTTAGAGTTTTAGGAATGACTTTTAATGAAGATTATACAATAAATCTTAACTTAGTAGAATATCAAGCTTCACATTATACTTGGGCTACTAAATCACAAGTAAGTTCAACACCATCAACAACTTTACCTAATCCATTTACAGTTCAAGCACCAGCAAGTGTAACTTTAACTGACCAACTTATTGAATATAATGATGGAACTGTAATTGTAGCTTTAGATGTTGCTATCGGTGCTTCTCCAGACTCATTTATAGATTTTTACCAAGTAGAATATAAACTAAGCACAGATTCTAATTTTATTATTTATGCACAAGGTTCAGGATTAAACCATAGAGTTTTAAATGTAATTGACCAATCTACTTATGATGTAAGAGTTAAAGCAGTTAATACATTAGGAGTATCATCAACTTATGTTTCAGCACAAAGAAAGATAGTAGGTGCTATTGAGCCACCTAGTGATGTAACAGATTTTTCTTGTAATATTTTAGGACAAGAAGCACATTTGTCATGGACACAAATACCAGATTTAGATTTAGCTTTTTATCAAATTAGATATTCAACATTAACCGATGGAACAGGAGAATGGGCAAATTCTGTATCTTTAATAGAAAAAGTATCAAGACCAGCCACAAGTATTAGTACAGTTGCTAGGGCTGGAACTTATCTTATAAAAGCATTTGATAAATTAGGTAACGCAAGTTCAAATGCAACTGCAATAGTTTCTAATGTTACAGGAGTACAAAATTTTAATTCAATAACTTCTGTATCGGAACACCCTGAGTTTAATGGAACATTAACAAATACTGCAATAGTAGATGACACTTTAAGATTAGATTCTTCAGAATTGTTTGATTCAGCTTCAGGAAACTTTGATGCAGAAACAACTAGATTTTTTGATTCTGGTGTTGCTAATGCAGACTTTATAGCATCTGGTAATTATTTATTTGCAAATGTAGTGGATATAGGTGCTAAACATACTACAAGAATTACAGCTACTTTAAAACAAACTTCTGATGACCCAGATGATTTATTTGATAATAGAACAGGATTATTTGATTCTCAAAATTCAAGTTTTGATGGAGATACACCAGCTAACTCTAATGCACATCTAGAAATTGCGACAAGTGATGATAACTCAACCTTTACTGCTTTTCAAAATTTTGTAATAGGTAATTATACAGCTAGATATTATAAATTTAGAGTTGTTTTAACTTCTACTGATTTAGCCTCAACTCCTGTTGTTCAAGAAGTATCAATATCAATAGATATGGAAGATAGAATATTTAGTGGAGATAATATAACTTCTGGTGCTGG
>Ga0187219_1001847_pt1 | contig 10072 bp, 12 predicted proteins | sample 13SPOviralmetaG_FD_130162 | JGI IMG/M metagenome (GOLD analysis project Ga0187219, IMG submission 130162) | Marine viral communities from the oligotrophic San Pedro Time Series (SPOT) site, San Pedro Channel, CA, USA - 13 SPOT_SRF_2010-07-21... | ecosystem: Environmental > Aquatic > Marine >... | reverse complement strand
CTCCCACCAATTTTTTTTCTTCAATTTTTTTTTTTTAATTTTTTTTCTTCAATTTTTTTTTTTTTATTTTTTTTTTTTTTTTTTTTTTTTTTTTCCTAAATTATTTTTGCTCTAAAAAGCGTCCCTTGCGTCCCTAAATATTAAGTAGGTAAGGTATTCTATTGTATTATTATTATTATTACCTTAATTTATAGTAAATATATAAATAAATAAAGAAAAAGAAAGAAATAAAGAGTAGGACGCAGTTAAAAAAGTGCTTCCCTAGCGTCACGGCAAAAGCTAGATAAATAATATTATATACAATATATTATTATTTAATTTCTCTAAGGCGGGTTACCATAAATATTTATGACTAAAATATTTAGCACTATATTTTTTAGCTTTTTTGCCATGTCTATTATAATAATTTTTTCTTCTTGTCTTATCTCCATGATCTTTATTAGAATACAAACCTAATTTAACTTTATCTTTATATTGCTCATATCTATTATCGCCAAATTGAGTTGTTTTAATTTTTTTACCACCTACAAACACAACTACTTTATATTTTTTATTGCCTGTGCCTTTGCTGAATGTATACCTAACCATATAATATATATTTATATATTTATTATATTATTATATTATTAAATTTAATCAATTAGTGCTAAATAACCATACCAAGCCTCAGCAAATAAATTATCGTCTGCAAATATTTTTATAATATCGTCTTTAGTATTGCCTAATTTATTTAAATAGCCAATCATTTCTTCTAGCATATCAGTATCATAATTATAGCAATACCATTCTTGCAATTCGTCGCCCATTATATATTCTAAAATATCAGTCATGTATATAATATAGTATCAGATTATTTTTTAAATCATTTATCGTATTTATCAATATCTAAAACCTCAAAATCTTTATTTATAAATCTTTGTTTAGCAGGGTTATTATAATTTATTAGCATAAAGCTATATTTATCTTTTGTAGCATCTCTAAACATTCTTTTAAAAAGCTTGTTGCTTGTTATAGCGTGATCGTCTGCTACTAAATCTAATTGTCTGTTACTCATACTAAATAAGAAAATAGCATTAGCATTTTCTCGTATACTTGTAAGAGCACTTGTATAGCTTTGCAACGTAATAAATATAGATAGCAATATATGCCTACCATTAGAAAAAATACGATTAATCGTGCCATAACGATTTTTTTTAAAAGCACCACTAAAAGCAATATCGTCTAAATATAATAATACGTTTTTAGGCTTTTCTTTATCTCTAATAGCCTCTGTGTAATCTTCATATATATTATTATAAAGTTCTGTAATTAGTTCTTCGTCGTAAGCATCAAATAAATTATCTGCTGGTATTTTTTTAAACTTTATAAATCTTTTTAATTTTTCGTCGCTATTTAATGAATTGCTAAATATGTATATGTCGTCGCCTGAATAATCATTGCCATATAAATTTTTATCACTAAATAATGCTACACCTAAATTAGTCTTGCCTGACGACTGACTACGGCCTACTGCTAAAGCTCTTAGTGGTATAGGTGGTAACACGGGGCCTTTATCTGTATAGAATTTTTCGCCAGTATCTCTAACTTTTCTAATTTTTAGTTTAACCATTAATATAATATATATATATTATTTTAATAATTAAATTATTTATTTTAACTTGTTTTTTCTTGTGTAGTATCATAAAGCCCCAGAGTAATAACGCTCCAGCCATCAACTGGCACTGGCTCTAAATCACTTGTTAAAATTCTTACTTTCATATTACGAATGCCAACTTCGGTAGCATTTCTGATACTAACTTTATTTATATTATTCGGTTCATATATTAATGCTCCTGTTGCACCTTCTGTAGCAGGTATAGTTGCAATAATGCTTTTTCTTTCTGTTGTTTGGCCATCATAACTATCTACCGATAAACTTAAAGCTTCTAGCACGTAATTATCGTTTAGTGTGCCATTAGAAAAAGTTTTGTCGGCATTATATGCTAAAGCACCAGTTCTAATAGCTCCTCCGCCAGTTTGTGGCACTGCTTCGGTGCTATTTTTTATAAAATCGTCAGAATTAGGGCCTGGCAAAAATACACTATCATAGCCTAAAAAATCTGATAAAGTCGTATTAAGTATAAATCTATTTTCTTCTTGTGCTATTCTTTGCACTGGTGGGGCAACAGCACTTACTTCTACTGCTTCGGCAACTTCTGTTAAAGGTGGTGCTGGTTTTAAAACAACTTTATAAGGGTTTGCAGTATATTTAATAGCTTTTACTCGCACCATGCCGGTAGCACTATCACCTGTGCCAGTGCCTACTGCTCCGGGCGATAAGCAAAAAATTACTGGAAATAATTGACGAGTATCTCGGCCGATGCCTGTGGGTCTGGTTAGATCATATTCGCCCATAATAACTTCTTCTACTGTGCCAGGGTCGTCTGGGTCGTCACGATACATTACAATCATTACTTTACCTAATGCTATTATAACGCCTACATAGCTATTATCTGGGCCTCCTACGCCTGTATACGTAATTTTATATTGGTCTTCGTCGGCCCGTGCAGTTGTTGCATCTGCTGTGCCATTAAAAATTTCACAAGCCATAGGGTAACTATCAAGACTGGTTTGCTGAAATACTTGAGCACCATACATTATATCGGCAATAGTCGGAGCAATAGACCCTTTGCTAAAATCTTTATACGTTAAACCTATGCAAAATCCTCCTTCGGTTTCGTCAAAATCTTGCCCATATGGGGCAAAAGAGCTAATCTGGCAAGTAAATTGAGCACCACCTTCACAGAAAGGCACAGTGCCATATAAATAAGCATCTTGATCGTTCTCGCCTGTAGTTCTTCGTATAGTATCTATATTAATAGTAGATAAAGCAGTAGTTGTAATACTAGCAGTTTTTGTAAATTCAGCAATACGTGCATAATATTGCACTAATTTATATTCTAATAAAATTTTATTAGTTGTTGTTGTAGTGCCTTCTTTTTCTTTAGACACTTTCCACTGCAGGCCAATCTCTTTTTGGCTAAATCCTACTTTACCTTCTGGCGAATAGCTCTCGTCATATATCAATGCTCCTAAACTATTATTAAGTTTTAAAGTCATATCTTCTAAAAGTTTGTCTTCATTTGCAGGCCCATAGGTTTCACTATCTAAATAAACACTTCTGAATGCTTCAGTGCCATTTAAAACATACTGCATTAAATTACTGCCAGGCCCTATTTGTATTGTCTTACGTTCTATATCTAAACTTGTATTTAATAAAGCAATCTGGGCATTAGGTTTAATCATAATTTCGTCGGCAAAATCACAATCAAAAATATTATCATTTTCTGCTGTTAATCTTATAATTCTCATTTATATATATATATTAATATATAAAAAAAAATAAAATAATTTAATTATTAAGTATTAATTTTTTCTTCTGGTTCTTCTAAATCTCTTACACAAGCTAATATTTCATTATTTCTAATAGGTTCTTTTTTAATAATTTTTTTAATCATACAAATAGCAAAATGCAAAATGCCATTTGTTTTACCTTTACTAATGCCTAAAATTTCACTAATTATTAATAAACATGTCGGAGCACCTGCTATTATAAACCCTACAGCTCCGCAAGATCCTATTAAAGTTTCTTCATTCATTATATATAATAGTAAAATATTATAAATGTTTAATCAAATCGTAATATAAATGGCGGTGGTCTACAAGCATTAGAATGCTTAAAATGATAAAAATTTTTATGTTTAATAAAACTATAACTTGCTTTAATTAATATATCATGTAAATTAAAATTTTCTAATTCACTTGGGCCAAAAATTATAATATTATGTATGTTACCAGCTCTAATAGGTCGTAAGCAATATTTAATTTTTTTAATATTATCAATTAATAAATAAGCAATTTTTTTGCCTTTAATGATATTATTAAATTTTGTAGGTTCTATAAAATGGGTTAAATTAGAATTATTAACAATATTATTTTTTGTAAATATTTTTTTATTTTTATTGCTTAAATAGATACTGCGAAAGCCTAAAGCATTAGCATAAAAAGTAAAAAATGGGCTTTCTTCTATCATATCAATAACTAATGCATTTTTATATAATTTAAGAGCTTCTTTTAATAAAATCATAACTTTATTTTTATAAGTGCCTAATTCTAATAATTCTTTAATCGGCGCCTTAGTTTCAGTAAGTATTAATAAAGGCTTATTTAAAACATTAATTTTAATTACTTCCATTATAGTATAATATTATAAAATAATTTTAAAATTATATCTACTATATATATATATAATGCCTGTTGTTTATGCTAATGGTTCAGACGATAAAAATAAAAAAGAAAAGCCTTTTACTGAAAAAGATTTATTTATAACTGAAAAAAAAAAAGTTATAAAAAAAAAGAAAATAAAAAAAAAAGTTAAATTAAAATCTACATACTCTTATTAAATTCGTTCTGTTTCGTCTGTAATATGAATATTAAAAATGCTATTAAAATGATTACAATGCCCACTTCTAATTTCTATTCTATTTTCTAAATTACGATCCGATCCGTGCAAATGTGTTTTTTGTTTAGTAGAATGTTTAGATTTTTTACAAAAAGGGCAAACTATATAAATATGGTTTCTATCAATAGCATTTGCAACAATAGATAAATTTATTAATGGTTTATTTAATTTCATGTATATATATTAGTTACATATTAAACATTAATGCTATTCTTAATATCTTTTATAACAGCATCTTTATAGCTTTTTAATTGTTCTTTTTGTTTCTGACTTTTTTTATGATCGATAGCAATAACACATTTAGAAAATGAAGGCGTTTCAGCACATTTTTTTTTAAAAATAGCCTCTTCTTCTTCTTGTTTAATTTTATCCATACCCCATTTACGCACCTTATCTTTTTCTAATTCACCATAAAATAATCGCTTAATCCAATCAAACATTAATTATTATATATATTACATACATAATATTTAATCTAATAAAATTTATTTTTTAATGGCAGTCCGAAACTACTATTATATAAATTTATTTTAATTTAGAATGCTAAACATATCTTTAAATTCGTCTGCTAATATTTCTTCTTTTTCTTCGTCTGCTTTAATTGTGTCTAAATCGTCTTTTTCTATCCAATTCTTTTTTAATAAAAAATCATATACTTTACAAGGCGTTAAGATCATATAATTTTGCCCCCCAGTTTTTTTATATTCTGCTGGTATTTGTAATTGTTTTAATGTAGCATAAAAAAGTGTATTAGATTGCTTAAAGCCTTTTTCTTCTGCTCCTGGCCTATTCTTTTTAATCCATTTTAAAAAATCTTGATAAATATTATATCTGCTAAATCTCATTTCTTTATTATAATTTTCTGATATGCCAAAATCTTCTTCAGCTCCGTCGTCGTCTATATTTATGTCTAAATCGTCTATGCAACATTCATTATTAATTTTATATTTGTAACGTGTAATAAACTCTTCTAAAAATTGGGCGTGATAGGGTATATTTCTTTTAATCATATCATAATAAGCACTTGTTAAGCATAATTTTCTATTTCTTGCAAAATCATAGCCTCTTAATTCTATTTCATTAAAATAAGAATACAAAGCACTAATAAAAGTAGGGTGCTCAATTAAAGAAAACATTTTAGCCCAGAATTTAGAATTATATTTTTTTGCCAAAAATTTATTGCTACTTTCGTATACTATAAAACGCCTATCTGTTGTTTTAGCGTCTATGCTAATAGGGTTGCCATTATTAGTAGTAATTAACATTCTTGCATAATTGCTAATCTCAAAAGGTCTTAAATATTTAGGGTTAATCGTTAATTTATCTTCTGAAACTAAAGATTTAATTAGCCCTTCGTAATTCCATGTATCTTTGCCATCGCATTCATTCATATTAATTAATATTTTATTAACGCAACCCTCTGCATGCTCACCTAAAAAATCATTAGGTTTACTGCTACTAATTATATGCTGAGATCCTAAAATATTTTTTAAAGCTTTAATTAATAATCCTTTGCCTGTGCCTTGATTACCTTTAATAATAAAACAATATGCTAATTTATGTGTCGGTTCTTGTATCATTTGTGCCAACCACATAATAAAATAATTAAAATAAGTTTCGTTGTCTTGGCATAAAGCTTTAACAATATCTAAAAAAGGTTGTATAATTTTATTTCTTGTGCCTATATCGTTTGTAAAATCTTTGCTATTTATGTTAGTATTATAACCAGTAAATAAATTAAATTTTCTAAAGTTATCTTCAGCCCTGAATTTGCCATTATAAGGGCAAAAATCCATACGATCATAAACCTTTATAGCAGGGTCTTCACACCATTTATTAATAAATTTAAATGATTTGCCATTTTTATCACCAGTGCCATATAAATCATAATCAATATGTTTAAAAGCTAATTTAATTTGCTTTTCGTCATATATATTAGGCTTTCTTTTAATGCTAATTTCGTCTTTGTAAGCATCTAATAATATATATGCTGGCTGTGGGTTTATAACTTTACAGCAGAAAAACTCAAAATATTTTTTTTTTAATTCATATGATTTAATACTTGCAAAATAAGTTAAATCTAATTCTTGTGTCTTTGTAATATCTAAAGTTTCTATGTTTAGCTCATTTAAATAATCATAATCTATATCCTTGACTGAAACACATAAATTAAAAGCAGTATTATTAAAAATAAATTCTTTACATTCATTTAATAATAAATCTTCTTCGCATAGTTGTATATCGTTTTTAAATTGATTTAGCATTATGCCGTCGTGGCATAAAATACAATCATTATTTTTAATAAGATTTTTAGATTTATAAAAGTTATATAACACCTCTAAAATTTGCCTTTCGTAATTCTGTATAGTTATTGATAAAAAACTAAATTCTTTATTCCATTGCTTGCTTTCGTGTAACTTTTTGCAATATTTAGAATACAATTTATTATTATTAGCAATAAAGAAAATAGCAAGGGCTTTTGCTTCTGATTTAAAATTTTTTAAAAATTCTAATTGTTCTGTATTAGCTGTATTTGTTTTTTCTATCCATTTTTGATATGATCCATTATAACCAGTTAAAATAAATAATTCTTTTGCTTGTTGTCTATTTACTTCGTGGTGCTTCATAACTTTTTGCAAGTATACATTGCGATTTTCACAATATTTATTATAAGTAGTATTTGTTAAATTAAAAGCAATAAGTAATTGATTAATTAGATTAGGGTGGCAATTATCTATATCTATATCTAAATAAAAATTTCTTGTTAAACTGCCTCTTAATTCTCGTCTTAAAGCTCCTAATGAGGTCATTTTATGCCAACTTAATCTGCCAAAATTTTTTATACCTTCTTTACTATGTATATATTTTACTTGTAGATTATCCTTTTTAACGCCGTTAATATTTTTAGTTCTTATTGCTTTTCTAATACGCAATAAATAATCTTCGTCGTGGCCCCATTCTTCGCTAGATTGTAGCAAATGGGTAGCATCTAATAGGCTTTGCAATATTTCTAAATTAATTTCTTCATTAAATACTATCCCACTTAGCAAAGATTTCTTGACGCTAATAATTTTATTCATTATATTATTTACAGACATTTTAATTTCAGACATTTATTATAAAATATATAAGGTTATATCCGTTTAAGTGTTTATAAATAAATATAATATTATATCATTAATTTTTATATATAATATTATAATTTAGCACTTAAAAATAAAATGTAATAATATTATATATAATGTCTGATATGAATGAAATGAAAAGTATAGAAATGTCTGCAAATGATTATGAATTATTTAAAATATATAAGTCACAACTCAACAAAAAGAAAAATTATTTAAAAACATATCATAATAGCCCTCTTGGTATAGAAAAACGAAAAATTGCCCAAGCAAAGTATCGTAAAAAGAAAAAGAAACAAAAAACAATAAATAAAATTAAATCTACTAAACAGCAATTATTAGATCAATTAGCATTAATAGAAAAACAAGAGCTAGAATTAACAGACGAATAATTTATTTTTTATTATAATTTTTATTCTGTATTGTTGTAGAATGTCCCATTGCTTCGGCCGCTTCTTGCACTTTCTCTATATGTGGTGCTATTACTTCAGATACGTAAATTTTTCTTAGCATTGTGCTACTTATTTTTTTGCCCTCTATATTAAATACTTTATTTAATATATTCGTCATGTTCTGCGTTGTTAATTTTTTGCCTTTTGCAGTTGTTAATAATAAATCTAAATCATTATTGCTAATAGCTTTATGATCTAAATATTTTTTTAATATGGTCTTTAATTTTTTTGGCACTTGTAAAGTTTGCTCATTAAAATTTTTACTTTTCTGCTCTCCTAAATGTAAAAACATTTGACGGCCATTATAGACTAAATAATTTTTTTTTAATTCAGCATCTCGTAACTTATTATATGCCTTTTTGCTTATTAACTTAACACTATTATATATATTACGCCTCGGTGGTAGCAACGTATACAACGAGGCAATTATATAACTTCTTAATAAATTAAATTGCCCTGCTGTTAATGTAGATTTACTAAATAATTTTTGCAATTCTACTTTTTTTTTTAATTTTTCTCTAACTTCGTTTATTTGTTTCATGGTAGCCCAATTTTTATCTTCTGTTTCAGTTTTCTTTTTTTCCATTCTTTCAGCTTCATATTTAGAATTAATTGCTTCTAAATATTTTCTGTATTCGGTTAATTCTTTTTCGTATTTATCATTATTATTTAATAATACTAATACAGAGGCAATATATGCTTTTTGTGTAGATAAAGGCCTATCTTGTATTTTAGAAATTAATACTTTAGGTTTTAGAAAAGGTTTTATAGTTACAAATTTTTTATCTGTTATTAAAGTTGCTAATTTATTTAGATATTTAGAATAATTATTAATGGTAATATCTTTAACATTAGGCCTATATTCTCGTAAAGTTTTTTTTAAATCCATTTATATATATAATATATATATAAAATAATTTTTATTAACCAATTTAAATTATGTATTAATAATTTTAAGTCCGTAATCATTAATAGGGCCGAGTATTTTTTTAAAGGTTTCCTTATCGTCCTTTATAATAAGGTCTTTTTTAAAGTGTTTATTATAGTCTATAAAATGGTGCCATTCTTTACCGAATTTAGCACATTTTTCTACTATGTTAGGGTGTAGCTCTTTTAGAGCCATAAATTTAGTTTTATATCCTTCTTGCGTGTAACCTTTATAAATTTCTTGATTACCACCCTTGCAAGATCCACTTGTTTTTTTATTGCATTGTAGACAATTAAAAAGAATTGTATAATCTCCCTGTTTTAAAACTCTTAAGCTTAAATCGGTATCTTCATTATATTTACCTCGCCACCGAAACGGCAAAGAATTATCAATTAATATACAAGAATATATACGGCTATTTATTACAACTGGTGGCCGATTTAATGATATTTCTGGTATCATATTAAAATATTGCATGCCTGATAATCTGACGTTTTTAAATAGGTCTGTATAATCTTCTATAATTTTAAAGACAGCCCCACTTTTAATATAACGACTACAATTATTATTTAGTCTATGAAAGCCTGCTATATTATCGTCTAATATCCAGTGCTTTTTATGGCCGTTATCTATTGAGTGTTGCCAAATAAAATTTCTGGCAGGTATTCCTCCTTGTCCTAAATTACAAAGTTTTTTAGGCATAGGTAATAAATATTTCTTATCTGTATATTTAGCATATTCTTCTAATTCTTGCTCTTCTATAACTAAAAAATAATTAAGGCCCATTTCTTCTATATACTTTGGCGTCATTCTTAATTTAGCTCTTCCTTTACTTAAAATATAAATAGGGTATTTAGGTTTTATAATTGTATCAGTTTGCCAAAAATCTTTTTGTTTATAAAATTTTAATTTTTCTCTATCCACCTTATAATAAGTTGATATTGTAACACTTGATTTTTTTTTAATATCCATTTGTAAAACTTTATTTAATTCGTCTAAATCTTCTTGTGTTGGTATATGTAATATAAGCCAACCGATCTTGCAGCGTAAATCATTATTTTTATCT
>Ga0187219_1001840_pt1 | contig 10085 bp, 22 predicted proteins | sample 13SPOviralmetaG_FD_130162 | JGI IMG/M metagenome (GOLD analysis project Ga0187219, IMG submission 130162) | Marine viral communities from the oligotrophic San Pedro Time Series (SPOT) site, San Pedro Channel, CA, USA - 13 SPOT_SRF_2010-07-21... | ecosystem: Environmental > Aquatic > Marine >... | reverse complement strand
GTTACCCAACGAAACGTAGGCAATGTCACATAAAGCATCAAGAACCTCAACAATATCACCTTGTTCACAGGCAACTTTGTATTCTTCAAGTTCTTCAAGGATGAAATCATAAACAAATTGCCACTCCTTCTTTTCAGGGATTGTAGGTTCATAATTATTTGGTTTACCCATAGTGGAATTAAATTCCTCTACTTCATTTACAAATGGTACATTACTTTTACTCATAACTATTATTATTTTAAATATTATGTCCTCCGTTGTTAATCTTCAGACTGTCAAAAAATTCTTTCCTTGCTAAATTATCATTATCTCTAAATACTCCTGATGCTTTGGTTGTAACCATAGCTGCTCCTTGATGTTTAACACCTCTACAACTCACACAATTATGAGTACCTACAATTGTAACAATTACACCTTTATTACCTTCAGTAATTTTACATACTGCATTATGGATAGCCGATGTTAATTGTTCTTGAATAGCTCCTCTACGACCAAATAATTCAACGATTCTGTTTAATTTAGATAATCCAATTACTTGACCACCTTCTCCTGCTATGTAACCAATATGAACTACTCCTCCAATTGTTTGGTGGTGGTGTGAACACATTGAAGTTAGTGGAATATTTCTTTCAATAATAATCCCATCATAACCATCTGAAGGAAATGAAGTGATAGGAGACATTGCTGTATATCTACCTGCCCATAAATCATTTACATATGCTTTAGCTACACGTCTTGGGGTTTCCATTGAATTTGGATCATTTCTCCAATCACATTTTAGAGCATCTAAAAATTGACCATAAGCTTCTTCTGCTTGATCTATCATTTTATCTTTTTCAGACTGTTCTAGAGGGAAACCAGGTGCAACACCATTTGCAAAACCTTCTTTCACAACTTCTAATTCTTCGTGAATTTTTCTTCGTTTGTTTTTCATTGATTATAACTTTTTATTTGATTTAATATACGAATTAATTTGGGCAATTCCAAATTAAAATTATTAAAGACCGTATCTTCCTTTCATAGCATCATAAACATCACTTATTTCAGCATCTGAAAGCATTTTATTGTAGGTTAATACAGCTCCAATTCCATTATCTCCTTCTACAGGCCCAGCATATCCATTTCCAACTCTAATATTTAATGCTGATTCTAAAGCTGTAGTACTTCTTGAATTATAATTAGCTGACCAATTAGCCCCATTTTTAGAATAAAATCCTGTTCTTGCTGAAGCAGTTCTTCCTGTGCTCATTTTAATAGCCATCATAGTCCAAGCACCTTTACCCCCATCTGTATCACAAGCTGCTGTATTTGCATGATCGTAAGTAGGAATTCGTCTAGAATAATAAGAAAATGCTTCACTAGTTTCCCAAGTTACAGCTATTTCTTGTTTATAAGATGATGTACCATCCCCTACTTTTTCAAAAATAGTATCCCTTGATAAAATTTGAGTGCACCAAACCCACATAACTAAAGTACAATCACCTCCCATATCAACAGAATGATATTTATCATTACATTGAAAATAACCCGAATCATTAAATTGAAATGCTTGATATCCTCCTAAAGAAGTTAAAGATAATTGTGTACCATAAGATCGAAATTCCAAACCATTTCCACTTACATCCATCCAATCACCTGGGTTAGTTTGAGTACTTAAATCTATTTGACTATCTAAATAGCAAGATAATCCGTCCATAGGTAAACCTGAAGGGAAATTATCTGGGGAATTTGTACCATGAAAAATCATATAATCAGAAGTAGATATAAATTCTAAGGCTTCATCTATTGTAGTAATAGGTGATGAGGGTGATGGAGAAGCTGTTGTATTGCAAAATTGGATAACTTCATTATCGTTTGCAGGAGCATATTGAAGTGGACTAGCACCAGATTGAGCTTTGATTATAGTATAATTACTAGTCCTTAAACCAGAATACCACCCAGTTGTTGATGTAGGACCATAATTACCTGCTTCCACTCCACAAGCTGTGGTATTTTTTAAGACTGCGCCATCAGGTAAAGTAGTTGAATATTTTATTGGATCTGACATTATTATAGTGTTGGTGTGGCATTATTGATTATAGAATTATAAAAAACATATGCTTCTGCTTTTGTAGAATAGTAAGTTCTAGTAGTATCTAAAGAAGGCCAATTATAAAAAGCATCTATCCACCACTGATTTGTATCAGAATCATAATCCATGTTACAAAATACAATCATAATTTTATTATAAATATTAAAGGGAATAGATAGCTGGTAGATTTCTTAAGTATCCTTTTTCATTATCCATTCCAAACCCAACTAACCATTCATTATCAATTTCAAAGGCATTAAACATTTTAACTGATGGGGTTGGGGATGATTTTCTAGTAACTAAACTTACAATAGAAATAGAAGATGGTTTTTTAACTTTTAAATAATCAATAACAACTTTCATAGTATTTCCAGTGTCATAAATGTCATCTACAATATAAACATGTTTACCTTTAATTGGGGTTTCAAGGTCTTTAGCAATTACTATATCGCCTTGTTTGCGATTTATATACGATTTAACGCGCATAAAATCACATTCCACATCAATTGGCATAGCTCGCACTAAATCAGCGTAAAACGCAAAACAACCATTAAGTAACCCAACCATTACTACAGGGGTTTTATCACCTTTATGTTCATCTGATATTTGTTTTGCAACTATTTTTGTTTGGATGTCTATATCCTTGGCACTAATTAATTGATTCATATTTTTAATTTTGATTTAACTCTATCTGATATTGGGATAGCATCTCCCATTTCATCTATTCTAACAAATGTAATATTTGTTGCTAGAATAACATTTTGTTTTCCATTATAAACATTATGGGAACGAGCTTCCATATATAATGTTAGAGAAGTGGTTCCAATTTTTTTAACATCACCATATATTTTAAGTAACTGACCTTCTTTAGCTGGTTTGTTAAAAATACATTTATCGATTGATTTTGTTACCATTCTAGGGGTATCACAAAATTCAGAAGCATATGAAGCTGCGGCTGCATCTAACCATGCTAATAATTTTCCCCCAAATAAATTTCCATGAAACCCTAAATCTGATTTTTTAATTGGGTGTTGGGTTATGTAATGCATCTTATCTTTTACCTCCATCATATTCTACAGCATGTCCTTCAGTCACTAATTGTTTATTTATATTTATCTCATCAACAAATATAATACCTAAACATCTACCATATTTACCAACACCTTGGGATTCTAAAATAAATGATCCTTTTTCTAATAATTCTTCTAATCTAATTTTGGCAGCAATTCCTCTTGCTTTTTCTTCTAAATCTCTAGTTCTTGATTCTGGGGCGTTCATACCTACCATTCGAATTCTTACTTTTTTCCAAGTATTAAATCCTAAATCTACAAGGGCATCAACAGTATCTCCATCAACTACCCTATCTAATTTAGCGTAATATTTATACATTTTCTAAATAATTTTTGAGTTTATCAATTAATACTAGTACATCATCAGGTTCCATAGTAATCGCACAACAGGTACCTACATTTTCTTCTATTTCTTCTAATATCTCTAATGCCTCTTCTTTAGACACAACGTTCAGTATTAAAAGCCATAATATGAGAACGTCCTGTAAATCTCCACCCTCTATCTCTTACAAAATTCATTACTACAGGGTAGGATTCCATTAAAGATTCTCTATCATCTCCAGCAGGCATAGCCCATACTTTATAATCTGGGATATTACATTCTTTTAGGAAATCTTCTACTTCACCAATCATAGATAATTCTTTATCTAATACAGGTTTGATATGATAATCAGAATGATAAGCAATTGATTGTTTAATTGCATCAATATTCAATCTTTTTGAATTATGTTTTTTAATCATTCTTTCATCTACCTCTTTACCTTGCGGTGTGAGTACTCCCAATTCAGGTACTGAATTAGAAAATTTAGGACTGATTGAAAGTAAATTGATTGGATAATCTGTTTCCAAAAAGTGGCTACCTTCTGTTTCAATTGTAATAAAAATGTCTTTTTCATGAGCAAAATGTGTTAATTCATTTACTAATTTAGGATGCATCGTAGGTGAACCCCCTGTTAACATCATTTCTTTGATGTGAGGGTTTTCATCATACATTTTAATAATATCATTAAATGTAAATGTTCCTTTTTCTGGGTGGATAGATGTGTACCAACTATCGCACCATCCACCTTCACCAAACCAACACCTATGGGTACATCCTGTTGTTCTAATTACAATAGTAGGATAGCCTTGACGGCTACCCTCACTTTGAACTGCTGTATAAACTTCTAATACTGGAAGAGTTTTGTCGTAATCTTCTATTCTTTTTAACATATAATTTTTTTAAGTGGTTTTTTATTCACTATAATATGCAGCATTTTTCCCATGCTCCATAAATTTAACTTTTGTTACTCTTACTCTACCTTCAGTTTCTTCAAACACAAAGGTATTAAGCTTATTATAAATATATTCTGCAAATTTTTCTGCACCTGTGGCTTCAATTACTCTTAATTGAATAACACCTAATTGATCCATTGTTTGGAATCCTTTAATTCCAGGATCATCCTCAGCAACAACAACTGTGTGGTCAAACATATAATCCATCCATTCTTTAGGGGATTTACCATCAATTTGAGTCTTAGCACGTTTCATACCTCCAAAGTCCCAAACCCAATTACGTTCATCTAATTCTCCTTCAAAATATACTTTAAATGAAATACCATACCCATGTAAAAATCTACAATGTGTGCTTTCTGCTTTCCATTGACGAAACACTGTACTAAATCCATCAAATACTTTACTTGATTGAAACTTACCCATTATAGAAATCCATTATTTGTTGTTCAGTCATAGCTCCTACATTTCTTTTGATTTCATTTCCTGCTAAATCAGTTAAAACCATAGTTGGAACACTTTTAATGCTATATTTTTGAGGTAGTTGAGCATCATAATCTACGTTTACTTTTTTTACTGTAATTTTTCCTTGTGCTTCCATAGATTCTACTAGGGGAGACATTACTTTACAAGGACCACACCAAGGTGCACTAAAATATAAAATTCCTTTATTCATTTTTATTTATTTTTTAATTATACTAATTCTTCAATTATACCTATTACTTCACTTAATATAAGAAAAGCTGTTGCCCAACCCAAACTAAAGGGAATAAAACAATATCCTAAAATTCTTACACCAGATTTAATAAAACTAATTTTTTGGTGTAAATAAGCATCAGGTAATTCTTTAATATTAGCTCCTGCTAATTGTTTAACTATTTTATCTACTTCTTTATCTAATTTTGGGTTATTAACGGGGATGGTAGTAAATATCTCCTTTCCCCTTTTAGCGTTCATAATTTCTCTATCACTCATTTTATTTAATATTTAATTGTTCTTTTTCATATTCAGCAAGAACTTGTTCTACATAAATTCTAGCTGTTTCATAATCAACTGCTCCTGTTTCATCGGCATATTGCACTGGATCAGGTCTTCCTAGTTTAATAAACGCTTCAATGCGTTCTACAGATGATGCTGATTTATAATCAGACCACCCTTCAGGTGTTGGTTTGTATGAAGTATTTGTTCTAGCATAAACTTCATCAAAATCAATACCTAACTTTTTACATAAGATTTCTCCATCCTGGAGGATAGTAAATTTATCACCTTTAAGATAAGGTGTGTAATAATCTACTCTTTCTGCGTCCCAATTACCTTCTCTAAAAGCATGATCGTCAGCATCTCTAAATTCTTGTCTACAATCAGGATAAATATCATGATCTCCAGCATGAATTCCTAAAGCAATTGATGTTGATTCTTCTGTTCTATTTGCTACTGATAGAGCAACTGCTTGAGTAATAGATGCAAATATTTTATTTCTATTAGGTACGACTGTAGCTTTCATATTTTCAGCTGCATAGTGTCCTTCTGGTACTTCATCTCCACCTTCTACTAAAGCTGAATCTAATAGTTTTACCAATCCATCTAATTTAATTACTTCATAAGTAACATTATGATTATTTCTTTTTAAATAATCTACTAGAGCTTTTGCTCTTTTAAGTTCAACTTTATGTTTTTGACCATAGTCAAAGGATAAAGCTGTTACTGTTTCAAATTGATCAAGACATTTTAATAGTAATGTACTTGAATCCATACCACCTGATAGTGATACTACTGCATGTTTTGGACGTTGGAAATCCGGATGATCAAATTCTAATTGTGTCATTTTTATTTATTTTTAATTTGCCAGGTATTTTAAGCGTATAGGCTAACGCTATTACATATCTTTTAATCTAAGCATTTTTTCTTCAACTACCAACTTAAAATGGGTTCCTTTTATACTTATAGTTCCCCCTTGTTTTAATAATTTTCTAAATAAAATTTCTTCATTTTCAGACCAAAATTCACTTAAAGCAATAATTTCATCTTTTCCAGCAGGTTTTTCACTTTTATTTATATAAATTTTGTGATTAGACCTTATTGATTGTTTTTTTAGCATATCTTTATTCTTCTACAAATTCAACATCACCATAATCATCAATGGGTTTATCTCTTACTAGGTCCCAATCAGCATCATCTATGATATCTTGCTGGACATCTTCATCACCTGTTTTCCATCGCTTTAATTCTTCGTCTGTTAGGACATATTCTTCCCATCTGAAGTTTGCGTAATTTACTGTTCTTGTTAATTTTGCCATTTTTTATTTTATTAAATTATTTATCATCCTAAAAGATGAAAGGTTATCTTCTAATAGATCATAATTAATTTGATCATCTAATATATAAAAGAAATCATTCATATTTGCTTTAGGTTTTTTATTTAAACCCCCTAAAGTATATCTTATATTTTCTAATGTAGCCATAACGGGGTTGGAAGTATCAATTGATTCTATACAATTGATTCCTTCATACCACCCAAACTCTTGGGGAACAGCACAACCTAACAAATGTACTCTATCATCTTGTTTCAATTCCCCAGTTTTTAATAAAGTAGAAATTACAAATAATCTACCTAATGCCTTTCCTAAATCTTTATTAGGGTGGGTACAAATATCATTATAGTAAGAAGCACCATAAGAAAAACAAATTTTACCATACCCTAAATCTTTATATGCTCTAACACATTCGGCAGCTTCATGAAGGGTAGTTGCTTGAACTACTGCTACTTTTTCTACCTCTTCGGGGAAATCATAAATATTCCAAATAGTAGCATTTACTACTGATTCATCTGCATTTTCCCAAACATCTGGTACTATAAATTCATTAGGTTTAAGTTCATTTATCCAATGTATTAAACGGGAATGATCATAAGCTTCACCTAACTCATGAAGTGAATTATCCATTATAATATAACGACCCGCTTTTTTTGCTTCCTTAAAATACTCTAAATATTTAGGTTCTTCATCTAACAGATGAGGAAGACAGTAATCATAATCATTAAAATGTCTACTATCGTTTAATAAACATAGAGGAGTCTCGTGACTTATCTTTATTGCCATAACTTTTTATTTTGTATTTAATATAAGAAAAAGGAGCTGATAATCCAAGCCCACCTAAAAGAAGAGTAAAAATATTTGGGTGCCAGTGTTCACCGCAAATTCCTAACGCATGTTTAATAAATTCTACCATTAATAATTATTTTGACAATGAATATACAATTTTTCTAAACTACCATCAAACCTAGATAGTAAATTTTTAAAATCTTCTTTATTTATTTTAAATTTTTTACAAAACTCAATTGAAATTCTACTAAGTTTTTCATTTTCATCTTTAAAGGCATCTTCTATAAGTTTATTATAACGTTTTCGAGCACGCAATTCAATGTCCATATAGAGTCTATCTTGTTTAGGATCTCTTCCTTGGTATTTTTCAATGAATTCTTTTTGTTCATCCTCCATCCAATGTAATTCCCATTCAGCTTGTTGAAAATAAGGGGAATAATCAAAATCTCTATTTTTAATTTTATCAATTAAAGAAGATTTATAAGGTAAAGACTTATGTGTTCTAAAACGTCTCCACCAATAAAAGGGCATAGCTCTTCTCCCACTAGGTTTTTTAGGTATCCTCATATTAAAATGGTAAATCGTCTTCTTCTCCTTCTTCAGGAATTAAAATACCAGGATTTTCTAGTAATTCTTCTTGGAGTTGGTTAAGCAATTCTTGCTCTAATTCCCACTGATCTGCTAATACTTCTATATCTATAAACATAACTTTTATTTTAAAATTGTAATATCTTTATAATTAATTTTACCTATTGTCTTTTTACCTAACATATTGTAATCATATAATGTAACACAGGTAGGACCCCATTTAGTAACATTCATACCAGTAATTGAAAAGAATTCATCTACATTAATTGAATCACCTTTTTTACTTACCTTAAATATTTTTGGATGATCTCCATACTCACCATCATCACCTTTACGATAAGAAGTAATACCTTTAACTGTAAATCTTGTATCACCTTTTTTTAGTACTTCTTTGATTTCTTTAATATTTGACATAACTTTTATTTATTTTTATTTTCACTTCTCATTTCCTCAAAATCAGGAACCAATTCATCACCAAACCCACAAGTCCAGTTTTCAATATCTTCATCTTCAATTCTTTTAACAAATTGGTGGATTTCACTTTCTGTAGCATCTAAGTGATACTCTAATGCTTTAATTACATTAATTTTTGATTCCTGGATAAATTCATTATTAATTGACATAACCTTTATTTTAAACCATTAATTAAATCGTTAATACAACCTACTGCTAGCTCACACTCGTGATCTTCACTTTCACCAAAAACATCAACTTCCATTACAGCTAACTTATAGAATTCCACAATTTGGTCTTTAAATGAAGGAAATTTTTCACAATAATCTTCACAATACTCTTTTAATTCTCTTAATACCATAACCTTTATTTTTTAATTGCCCGAACCATTCGAACACCGTAAATATACAAACAGGATCTCGCTTCTCCAAATTTTTAAGCATAAATCTTATCAAAATGTCGAGAAACCCAACCGTATTTTTCAATACTATCTTCATAAAACTCATCACCCCCATACATGAAATGAGCATCGGCTTGATCTAACCACCTTAATGCTGTTTTTTTATCAGCACCTAATGACATTACATCCTCAATGGCTTTGTTTTCCATAGCTTTTTCTTCAGCTATTTCTTTTTCATTTTGCTCACACAAATCATTAACAAAACCTTCTAACTCTGCATTACTAAATGCTTCGAAATTATAACCACGAGGACGGATACCATACACATCTTTGTATAGATCTGAAACCCACATCATTACATCATTTCTTTCTTCTTGATTTTTAATACTAATTTTACTCATAACCTTTATTTTTTATTGGGCTCGCACCTCATTTACCGTGTAAATATACGAACAATCCTTGGCTCTTCCAAGTCCTTGCGCGGAAGTCTTCAATAAGTTTTAGTTAAGTCGTCATCTTTTTCTATTCTTTCTTTGATGATTTTATTTTTTCTCCATCCTGAAACTGATGAGGTATTTAATAATTTATCTTCTGCTTCTTTTTTTTCTTTATTTTCTCTTTGAAGTTTTTCTTCTTCGGTTTCCTCTTTAGCATATCCTTCAGGAAATCCATCATTTTCTTCTTCCTCTTCAAGAAAATCTTCAGTATCAGATATAGGGGAAGCTATAGCATCTTCAAATTGTAAATCCGATTTTATGTCTGTAGGTTTTTGTTCTATATTTACGATCTCACCATATAAATTTTCTCTGGTTTTAGGGCGTAATTTTGAAAATGCAAAGTTAGCAGCAATTACAAGAGCAATAGCTAAAGGATCAAACACAAATATAATAATTAACAAAAGATAATTAATAATTTGATCCATAGGTATCCCAGTTAATCCTGATAGGTATTTTAGTGGTCCTAATTCCCCTGCTATATCATTATTAATTGATACTTCTACTATCTCGGTTTCATAATCAAATAATCTTTGATTTAAAGTATCTACTTTAGAATTAATTTGGGTTTGACGATTAATAGCTTGATCTAATTGTTTTTCTAAAGATTTACGAGTAGATGAAGATGTTGTAGTT
>Ga0187219_1001836_pt1 | contig 10097 bp, 8 predicted proteins | sample 13SPOviralmetaG_FD_130162 | JGI IMG/M metagenome (GOLD analysis project Ga0187219, IMG submission 130162) | Marine viral communities from the oligotrophic San Pedro Time Series (SPOT) site, San Pedro Channel, CA, USA - 13 SPOT_SRF_2010-07-21... | ecosystem: Environmental > Aquatic > Marine >... | reverse complement strand
TTAATATTTTTAATTACATACTGCTCAGGTACTTTGCCTTCTGATTCGTTTACAATAATACGTGATACGTTTGCAGGATCTACATGAAACCAACGCTTAGTTTCTGGATCACGTAGGAAGAATTGATCTCCCATTTTGAATACATTGCGTAGTATTCTAAAAATCTTTGTTTCAAAATTTTGTAGCTTATTCCACTGTTGCAGATATTGTCCAATAATATTAATTTCTGAATTAGTTGCTTTTTGTTTAAAATCAATAATGAATGGTGTATTGTTTGCTTTATTTTTCTGTGTACAAAATTCAGCAAGAATATCAAGTGCAGCATTAACTTCACTATCTAAATCCATTGTGTTATATTGTCCGTAGCGTTCGACTCTGTTTGGCGAACCTACATACACATCAGGCAAGTAAGAACTATAATTTGCTCTCGCAGGACCTGCCATATTGCCGCCGCTTCGAGCATTAGTAAATGGAGAATATGAACCGCTAGGATTATTTCCTGTAGGCACTGGTGTAAAATATTTTTTCCAACTCATAAAATTCTCCTGTGATCGCCCTTATTAACTACTAACTCTACCATTTGCAATATTTGTACCGCGATTTGCATATTTTGTATTCTTTTCAATTTGTTCGTCAATGTCTCTAACTTCACTTATTACTGCTAATAACTCGCTCATAATACTATTTAACTGTTGTGTGCCCTGCGCACTACCTTGACTGGCTGTACTTATCTGAGACAGTGCGTCTGCTGCTGCTACTCCTGTGCCGCCTCCAAACATGCCTACGTTATCTTCTGCAAGCACAGTATTCAGTCTACCTAACACCTCAACTAATTGTTCCATAGCATCTGAATAACTTTTAACTGCGTTTACATCAAGTCCAGTTTTTAATATATCTAAATTATTTTGCAAACCTTCTATATTTGCAAAACTTTGCATAGCACCCTGTGCATCCATTAAGGAATTTGCGGTTGCAACAGCAGGAGTAGCATCTGGTACGCTTACGTTACTAGAAGTGCTAGTTTCAGTCTCGGTGTCGTCGTCACCGCCGCCCATCCAACTTGGAAGGAATGACTTAAAACTAGGTAACTTAAAATCAAAATCAAAGAATCCAGTAAGTTTAGACCAAACACTGTCAAATAAACTTGATATACTTGGAAATTTAAAGTTGTCAAAGCTAAAGAATCCTGTAACTTTCGCCCAAGCATCAGATACTAATCCACTAATACTAAATCCAGATCCTTCTTCACCTTCTTTGCCACTACCAAAACTAAAGAACCCAGTAACTTTTGCCCATGCGTCACTCATCAGTTTACTAACACTAAACCCTTCGCCATCTTTGCCAAAACTAAAGAACCCAGTAACTTTCGCCCATGCATCAGATGCTAGTTTTGAAATACTAAACCCTTCGCCATCTTTGCCAAAACTAAAGAACCCAGTAACTGATTCCCATGCATTAGATGCTAGTTTTGAAATACTAAACCCTTCGCCATCTTTGCCAAAACTAAAGAACCCAGTAACTGATTCCCATGCTTTACCAAACAATCCACCAATGCCTGTCCATACTTCGCCTGCAAAGGAAAAATATCCTGTTACTGTTTCCCAGGCTGCACCAAATAATCCGCCAATGCCTGTCCACACTTCACCAGCAAAGGAAAAATACCCTGTTACTGTTTCCCATACACCGCCAAATAGTGCAGATAAACTAAACCCTTCGCCGTCACTACCGAAACTAAAGAATCCAGTAACAGTATCCCACATATTACTCAGAGTTTCTGTTAAACTAAAGTTTGCAAACCAATCAGCTATGCCGCCAAAGAAGTTTGAAATTCCATCCCAAGCATTACCAATTAATTCTTTTAGCTTGTCAAACCCTATCATTGCTGCAATGCCTGCAATTGCTGCTCCTATTGCAAGGAATGGTGCTGATATTGGTAAAAGTATCGTAGCACCCATTGCAGCAATAAATGTTCCTACACCAACTAACAATCCTACTAGTATTTCATCCCAACTTGGAAATATATTTCCAACAAAACTACTAAATGCATCTCCTAAAAATTCGCTAATCTTTGGACCAATTTTGTCCATTGCTTTGCTGATCATTCCACCTTCGCCGAATAAATCTCCAAATAAACCGTTAACTCCTTCTTCGGCATTTCCAAATAATGCATCAATAAACCCAAAGTTTTTCCAGTTTTTAACAAAGTCACTAATCAAACCAAACATTTCTTTTAAACCGTTTTTAAATCCGTCACTCTTGAGAAGTTCTGTAAAGGAAGTTCCTAAGTCGCCAACTATTGTTCCGAGATTTTCAAATAATCCACTATCTAAAAATGCCTTTGCAATACTTGCTCTAATTTCTTTTATCTTGTCATCAAACGTTGTAAGAGTTTTACTAATATCGTCACGTTTTGCTTGTTCGGCCTCTGCTGCTTTAAATTCTGCACTGCCAAGTTTTTGCATTTGTGTAGCAGCATCAAGTATACCTGCCATTGTAGGATTAGACTGACGTAACTGTTCGATAAATGCAGCTCGCTGGGTACCTTCTAGTCCTGCAAACTTTTCTATGTCAACACCGGCAGCACCAATTGCATCAATAATAACTTGCGGATCGGCTCCTTGTGCAACTTTCATCATAGCATCTCTCATTTCAGGACCTGCTGTTGCTAATAGAGCAACACCTGCTTCTGTTTGAGGAATACCGTCAGCTAAATCTTTCATTCCAGCAGCGACATCAGCTGGAAGTGTGTCAATCATTGCCATACTAGCTGCAAAGTTTTTAGCTTCTTCGCTACCTTCTTCAAACTGACTCATTAATGCTCGGAAGCCTGAATCTTGCGCTTGGCGCTGCATAGTAGCTTCCATTTCTTTTCGACTTTTGCCTGTAACCTTTGACAATCTATCTAATTGTTCTAAATATTCTCCGCTGCCTCTTGCAATTTCAGCAGCAGACATTTTTTCATTACGTCCTAAAGTTCTCTGTAATTCAATATAGCTGACCATGCCTTCGTTGATTTCCATCACAGTGAAGCCCATAGCTTTTAGATCATCCCAAGGACCTGCTTTCATTAGCTTATTAATTTTAGCAAATTCTGCAATACCTTGCGTAACTGTTCCACCTAACAAACGTAATGTTTCGCTATTACTTCCAACTAGTGACTGAAACTCTCCTAAACCTAATTCAAGATTTGCTGCTGTATCTTGTACTAGTTTTAAATTGTTACCAAATCCTGCGCCAACGCTTGATAGATCTCTAAATGCTGCTGTTGTATTATCTAAGTAACTTGTAAATATCGATAGTGTGCTGCCAACGACAGGAACATGCTTTGCAAAATCAGTAAGTGTGTCTCCACCATTAACTAATTCGCCGGCGAGCCCTGTTATACTTGACTTTAATGCACCAAATGCACCAAATATTCCTGCTAATACTGTACTACCTAAACCTGATAATGCACTAGCAGCTTTATCAGCAGCTTCACTAGCTTCGTTCATTGATGAACTAAACTCTGTATTAGCTTTTAGTCCGCTTTGTTGAGATTTAGTGTATGCTTCTTGAACTTTTTTAGCCGAGGCATTCCCTTTGCCACCGCCCATCTTTTCGATTGCTCGAACAAGACTTTGCAGAGTAGCTTCGCTGGCAACACCTCCGTCACCTACATTAATAATTTCTATCGGTTCAGCCAAAACTAAATCCTTGAGTTATATGCGCATATAAATATATAGGATACATACTTATACATTGTATTTATACGGAGAAAAGAATGCCCGAATTTAACCCTAAGGAATTTTCCACTAATATGGAACAGAATCCTTTAAAAAAGTATTTTAGACAACCAAAAGTATATGTCACGTTACCTAGTAAAGGTGAATACTGGCCAGATGGTACAATAGAAATGCCCGAATCTGGTGAATTTCCAGTATACGCTATGACTGCAAAAGACGAACTTGCAATGAAAACTCCAGATGCTCTATTAAATGGACAAGCAACTGTTGATGTGATACAAAGTTGTGTTCCTAATATTAAAAATGCATGGTTTTTACCTAGTATTGATTTAGATGCACTTCTAATTGCAATTCGTATTGCTACTTACGGTGAAGATATGGAAATTACTACAAAAGTTCCTGAAGTAGGTGACGAGCGTTCATTTACTATTGATCTAAGAGGAATACTAAACAAATTAGTTACAAACAACTATGAAGATCAAATCCAAATTGACAACATGACCGTTTATATTTCTCCGTTGACTTATAAAGAGTTTACTGAAGCTAGTATGAAAACATTTGAAGAACAAAGAATATTTGCGTTAGTTAATAACAACGATACACCTGATGCTCAAAAATTACAAGAATTTAGTAAAAGTTTTGCAAAGTTAACTGAACTTACTGTAAACACACTTACAAAAAGTATTAAAAAGATTACTGTCGGAGATACTGAAGTAACTAATGCTGCACATATCCAAGAATTTATTGACAATGCTGACAAGCAATTCTACAGTGATGTAACTGAACATTTAGATGCACAAAAAGAAAAATTTGCAATTGAACCATTAAAAGTTCAAAGCACTGATGAGGATATTGAAAAAGGTGCACCTGCTACATGGTCTGTGCCTATTACATTTGATCAATCAAATTTTTTCGCATAAGGATCTTACCACTCGGCTTGAGTGAGATCCTAGAAGAAGTAAAGAAATTAGAAAAAGAGCAAAAACAAATTAAAGCCGAGCTTTTAAAAATATGTTGGTATATGCGCGGTGGTGTTACTTATGAAGAAGCATTTGCATTATCATTTGAAGAAAAAGCTATTATTGGTGATATAGTAAAAGAAAATTTAGAAACTACTAAGAAAACAAAGTTACCATTCTTTTAAGCATATTTTGATAAAGCTGTTTTAACATTATCAGTTAATCCTAATTTTTTAATTTGATCAACTATTGTTTTTAATGTAGAATCATCTGCTCCAGCTGCTTTCTTATCTAACTTAATTCCAGACTGTTTACTTACTGTTGCAATTGATTTATCACTAAGTCCTGCTTGTGTAAGAATATTTACAATTGATGCTGCATCAGTTGGGCTTCCGGACTGGTTCCACATACGTTCTAAGTTTTGCGCTGTTGCTTTATTTGTTAGATTTGCTGCACCTTTTTTAAGTGCGCTGCCCACTGCACCTGCACCTTTTTTAAGTGCATCCAATGGTCCTTCGTCAACATAACGATCAAACTTTTCAGCCATTTCAGTTGATTCTTTTTTATTACCACTTGCTGCGGCTGCACCTTGTACTAGTCCAGTAATACCGTTTTTAGCTGCGGTAATAAATTGATAAAGTGTGTCGTTACTTCTTGCTTCAGCACCTAGTGCTTGCAATGTTTCTTTATAATCTGCAGATTTAATTAACTCTGCCATGTCAGACAATTCTTCAAATGCCCTGTTTGCTACTGAGCCGCCTTGGCCTATTTCACTCATTAAATCGTTTATTATCGATGCATCTTCAGGTGTTGTTGTAATATTTACACCTCTAATAGTTCTTGTCCATTCTAAACCAGGTGAAGATATAGTTTTAGATGCACCATAATCAACGTTTGCAAAAGCACCTTGGTCTATAATATCGCCTTGTGCTCCTTGGAAGAAACTACCTACTTGATCCGCAACAACACCAGCAAGCGCACCAATAGCTGCTGTCTTTAATGCTTTACCTGTTGCTGTTGATAAATCGTCTCCTTGCAATAAATCTTTAGTACCACGAAGCAAGAAACCAGCTGCTGCACCGCCACCTGGTCCTGCTAGAACTGAAGCAACAGCAGTAAGTATACCAACAGCAAGTGTTGCTTTGCCAGGATTGTCTTTTGCCCAATCACTAACTTGTTGAACTGATTTAACAATTTTACTGTCTGGATTATTTTTTTGTATATCAGATTTTAGTTTGTTAAATTTTGCATCAGCATTTTTAACAGGTCCTGTATTTTTTGCAAGTGTACCTAATTCATTTATTTTATTATTTAATTTTTTTACTGCATCGGCGCCTAATTTAGCAGCACCAGCAGCTTTATCTACACCTTTGCCAAGTGCAGTTCGATTGTCACCGCTTGCCATAGCAGTGTCTTCTGCGCTTTTAAAAATGTTTAGTATTTGATCTTTAGTAAGTTCCTGTTCAAACAAATGTGTAACATCTTCAAGCAATGGCCAAAGTTCTTTTTCAAATCTATTAAGACAAGACTTTTGATTTTCTGTTAAGTCTTGATAACCTTCGGCTAAAATCCTGTGTGATTTATTTTCGTATAACGAAACTTCATTTATTTTCATAACATGCTCACTAACTGTTTCTTTTGTTCATCGGACAAACTCTGTATCTGTTTCTTTAAATCAGCTGGCATCTTTGGTGCAGGAGCAGACTTACTTGGTTTACCGGGCGCACTAGGTTTAAATGGTTGTTTTGTTTTTGGATCTAGCAACTTGCCTCTAGGTACATTAAATTTTTGACCTTTTTCGCCTTGTACCGCAACCTTGTCGTCATCACCGTCCATGCTTTTGCCAACAACAGTTGCACTAGTTGCTTTTCCTGACTTACTAACAAACAAAACTTGTTGATTAGGAGTAAACTGTACTTTAGCATCGCCAGTAGGTGCAGCTTTATTATCTGACGGTGTGTCACTGTCAGTACCACCTTTACCAGCCATAACTTCTTTTGCAACAGACATCATAATAGAATCTAATTGAGGTTTCTGAAGTACACCGCTAGGTATTGTAACAGAAGTTTTATGATTATTCTTTTTTAGAAATGCTTGTAAATCTTCGCCTGTAGCAGTCGATGCATTTTTTCCAATTTGACCAACATACTGACTAAATTGTTTATGAAAATCGTTTGCAGTATTTCCTAAGTCAACCTTGCCTGCTATATTTGCAGCTTTAGACTTAGCAGTATTACCTGGTACTTTGCTCAGAACTTTAGCACCAATTTTTTTACCCATTTGTCCTAAACTACTTGCAGGTACTTCATCAAGATGTATTTCATTTATCTTCATTCAAACGATTCCATTGTTATTACTATTATATTTATTTAACTATTTCAATATCTACTTCGTAGATATTTGTTTTCGCTTACGCTCAAACTAAACACTTCGTTTGTTGATAGAAGTAAATGTATTAAGATGAAAGTCATTATCACGTAGTGATAATGTTTAAGTTTCATGTAGATTGTTTCAGTCAGACGGAACCTGTTACGGTCCCATCTAATCTCAAAATGCGCTTCATGTGAGTCTGCACCAGCCGAGACATTGGAAGTAGGTAATTGTTTATACACAAAGTACAATGGGCTCTGACCTTTCCCAACCTACGTCGACATTGTGTTGCTTATAATATACATTAAGCTAGTTAATGTACAGTTTAAGTAACATTATTCCCTCGCTTCGTTCCTAGTGCTAAAGGGTTTTTATGTACTGTGTTTGTGTTTTTCGACTGCTAACATTCAATCTATACCAATCCAACGCCTTATTACCAGACGCGGCTCAATATGTACGTGTGCTTCTATACGAGAGCTTTTTCCACAGCGGTAAATTAATCTGGCCCGCTAACCTTATGTGTTAGATTGTTTTGCCTGGATGTGATGTTCTAGCAATGCCTGTTTGAGTTTGTCTGATCCACCGACTCTAACATTGATGATACCGTTGTAGTAATCATCTGTTTCAAGTACACGCCTGTCAAACTGTTCTCTTGCCTCTATGTAGGACATTTCGCCCCTACCTTTACATAGGTATAATATTTCTCTTGTAAACTTATCTTCGCCTAGTGCTGCTACGTCTGCGTTTAGTCTATCACTGGATCCCCAGTAATCTCGCCAGTCGCTTTCTTTATAGCCTCGTCTTTTATTTTTTCTGCCTTTGAGTGGTGGCTTAGTAGTTTTAAATTTTGCTAGTTTCTTGCCTATGTATTTTTGTCCTGTAGTGGTGTTAGTAATAAGATAAACAAATCCTTCGTACTCATCTGGTATTTCGTCAACTTGTTTACCGTTATATGTCCACTGCATCAATTATATATGTAATGCCTAAATATTTTTGCCTATTTTCTGGTTACTCGTGTAGTAGTATGGTGAGTGTGTATTTCTTCTGCACGTTCTTTTGCTAACGAACGAATTTCACGCAAGCATTTTCTTACATGTCGGTGTGTGCGTACACTATTTTGCCTTACAAATTTTTCGTTTGCTTCAAAATAATTAAGATATGCTTTTACAAGCAAGTCGTGTATATCATTTTCCATTATTCTACAACCTCCAAGTCGTTCGCATAACTTGTAAATCCATTTTCTTTCACAACTCTCAATACATGATTAACTCTTCCAACTAGTTCGTCTTTGTGTGAGATAAGATAAATGTTTTTCTGTCTTTCACGTGCCATCTTTTTAAGAACACTTAGTGAATTTTCTACACCTGCCGTGTCCATGCCACTATCAATCAGCTCGTCAATAAACAACAAGTTAATATTCTGATACAGGCTTTCCCAAACATCACGGAATGCAAAGCTCAATCCTAAGATAAGTCTGTTGCGTTCACCTCTACTCAAGTTATCAAAGTCTAAGTCTTGTCCTAGTTGTGTAATTTCAACATTTAAATCGTTTTGGAACAGTACTTGATGCGGCAATCCTAACTTGTCAAGATAATATGTAAGCCTATTGTTTAAGTATGCTAAGTTTTGATCAATAATTTTTTTGCGAATAAAACTATCTTTGTTTGTTAATAGTTTTAACAAGAACTCTTGATGATCTTTGTAGCTAGTTAACTCGTTTACTACATTCCAATTAATTTCTTGTATAGCACTATTATTAAGTTCGTCAATTTGTGTTTGATACGGATCAGTTTCATCTTGTTTATTTGTTAATGCTGTTTTTAAACTATCAACATTTTGTCTATGTTCGTATGCTTCTTTTGCAGTGTCATAAAATACTGTAGGCTTACCGTTGATGTCGCCTATTTCTTGAAGTGCTAGTGCAACGTCTTTTACTTTTACAGTAATTTCTGTTTGATATGCTAGTGCATCTTCTAATTCTTTACTTTTACGTAAACTAATTTCTTCTTTTTTATCTGCATGAAGCTCTTGTCCGCATGTATAACATGTTGCATCTTCTATTTCTAAGATGTCTTTATTAACTTTTTCTACAGACTTGTCGGCACGTACTAGTGCAGGTTCCAACGTGCTTAGTTCTTTTCTAAGAGCCAAAATAGCATTATTATGTTCATTCCAATTTTGTAATTTTTCATGAGCTTCAAGTTCGGTTTCAATGTCTAAGTGTTCTAATTCGCTGATTGCTTCTTGTAATCGCATAGTGTCGGCAGTACGTTTAGATAACCATGCTTTCTGATTACTTTGCAAACTACTAATAGTAGTTTCAATTTTACTATTTGCAGTTTGTATTGCTTCAATCTTCAGTGTTTCCGAAGTAATTGCTTCCTTAGTTTGTCTAACTTGGTCTTTAAGAGTATCTGCCTTCTCTGAAAGTATAGTAATCCCCAACAATTGCTCAATAATAGCACGTTGATCATTAGTACGCATACTCAAAAACGGTTCTGTATAAGTGTTTAGTGCAACAATGTGCTTAAACATGTCATGACTCATACCTAACAGTGTGTTTACATCGTCTTGTGTCTGTCTACTATCGCCTTGCGACTCGTCTATTAATGATTCTTGATTGTTAACGTAAAATTTAAAGAAATTAGGACCGCGCCCACGTTCAATGCGGTACTCGTTATTATTTTTCTCAAATTGCAGTGTAACTAACATGCCTTTTGAATTAGTCTTATTAATTAAGTTGTTAGCTCTGATATTTGTAAGGGCTTTTCCGTACAATGCATAACTTAGTGCGTTAATAATAGTAGTTTTACCAGTACCATTACGTGATCCACTGTCGTCACCGCCTTGATCTAAGTTTTCACCTAGCACAAGAGTTAGTTGTTCCTTGTCAAAGTCAACAGCTTGAGTCTGGTTACCCACACTCATAAAGTTTTTTACGGTTAGGTCCTTAATACGTATCATAGTTCGTTATAGATGTCCAATAGCATTTTTTTATTGAAGTTATCTGAATCAATTGCTGTAATTTCTTTTGATACAATTTCAT
>Ga0187219_1001833_pt1 | contig 10102 bp, 8 predicted proteins | sample 13SPOviralmetaG_FD_130162 | JGI IMG/M metagenome (GOLD analysis project Ga0187219, IMG submission 130162) | Marine viral communities from the oligotrophic San Pedro Time Series (SPOT) site, San Pedro Channel, CA, USA - 13 SPOT_SRF_2010-07-21... | ecosystem: Environmental > Aquatic > Marine >... | reverse complement strand
ATTCATTTTTGCCTTTAGGAAAGTATTTTTAGCTTCTGGCATTAGTGTTTAATTATTTTAGATTTATTTCTAAATACCTGTGTAATTTCTTCTATCTTAATATTAGATATTCTAAGCTTAGCGTTTCTAAGTTTTGCGCGCTTTTCTTTTTTAAAACGATTAATTATATATTCTGGAATAGTTGGGCGTACAGCGGCTATTGCATAAGCTATATATGCATAAAAAGCCTCTTCGGCTAGTTTAGGGATTTTAGTGTCTTCTGTATATGCAAGCCCATCGGATATGTATTCTAGTATAATAACTTTGTCTACTAAATTGCTTGAAAAAGAAAATTTGCCCTCGCTGTCATCTATTGTAAACCAACCGTTGATCTGTGTAGATTCAGGCGTGAGTCCAAATCGCTGCCCGTATGTAGTTTTATAATCAGGAGCTATATAAGTATCAGCATCTTCAAAGAAAGGGTCATAAACACCTGTTATTTTCTTTGTATCAGCTTCTGCCCAGCGCTCCTCTGTAATTGAAGTTCCTGTTATGTTTTCCCCAGTATTATCTTGCGTAGGTATACCATCACCGTCTTGTAATGGTATTTCGCTTGGATTACTAGTAAGCCTAGTTGGTTGAATAATATGTTTTACACCTAAGCTATCAACCCAAGAAAGTTTTACGTAATTTACGTAATCTTGAGGCATAGCTAATGTTAAATTATTAGGCACAGTAAGCTCTTGCGATTTTATACTTTTTAAAGTATCGTAGCTAAACTCTTGCATCGCACGCTTAGCGTGAAACACTACATCAGTTCGTTTTACAGCAGGAAATATTTTATCATCGCCTACATAGCTAATTAAAAAGTTATTAATAACATCATTCATCGATGTATACTTATAGCTGCCGTAATCGTTTCCGTCGTAATATTGTTCGTTAGTTTGGGTTATTAACCCGCCGTTCGGTATAGCCATTTATTAACTTTTTTCGTTTGCTTGTTCTTGTTGTATTTGACTTGCTGCAATTTGTACTACTTGAGGATCTTTAACAACAACACCTGCGTAAAGTAATATTCGTATAACAAGCGAAGTTTGCTCTATTGCGTCTAATTCAAAGTTTACGCTAGTATTATAATTATATACATATGCTTGCGTAGTAGTATTTACAGTAAAATCCCATTTAGGTGCAATAGGCTTTCTAATAAAGCTTGCAATTACATCAGAAGCAATACTTGTAGGCCGAATAAATAATTTATTATTTTCATATACATATACCGGCGTATTTTTATCAGGTTTGCTGTAACTTGAATTATTTAACTTTAATAATTTAATCCTATCAACTTCTTCTATCTGTATTACGCTTTCTTCAGGCGTAGGGTTGTTATATATAACTGTGCCTAATTTATAAAAATTATTTTTAAATACATTTATTTGTAAAGTTTCACCAGGCGTAGGAATTGCTGTTAGCTGAATGCTTGTGCCATCTGTAGATATAATATAATCAGTAATATTAGTTAATATATTACCGTCTAAAAATACATTTATTGTGCCATCTTTAACATCCTGAGGTGGTATCGTTAAAGCGTAAACTTGATCAGTAGTGGTTGTTATACTTTGACTGCTAACAAAAGTGTTACTTTGGGGTGGTAAAAAAAATTGTGATGAAGGACCGCTTGCTCCTACAAACGTCAAAGCTGTTGGTGTTTGTTTAAAGTATTCAAGTTTTTCTTCTAAACCTCTTACCCTGTTGGCGTATTCGCTGTCGTTTTCAGGTGCGCGTAGTTGTTGATTTAATTCTTCAAAATATGAATTAAATATTTCAAACTGCGCCTGTTCACCTATTTTATTAAATTCTTCAGGTGTCAAGTAGCCGCGCTGCTCCTTGTTCATTACCAACAAGACAGTTCTGTATACGGTATCTACGTTTATTGACATTATTTATTTTTTAAAAATTAGTAAATACTAATCTTGATTTAGCTTTTTCTAGCTTATCTGTTTTTTCTATAAGTAATCTTTGCAACACATTTGGATTTGTGTTTTCTCTATTAGCAAGAACGGCATAGATCATGCATGCATACATTGCTTCTTCCGCTAGTTTTGGAATTGCCGCTGTTTCGTCTGTAGTAAGTGCGTTTGATAAATAATCAAATTCTAAAGTGGCAGTTGCATCGGCAACATTAAATAATATGGTTTTATTTACATAGTTAGGATAATATTCTCCTTCAGCAGGTGTGCTATCCGTAGACTCTGTTGCTTCTGCGTCATCTATTGTAACTTTTATTATAGCAACTAAATCACTCGGAAAACTATATGTAGCAGGGTTGATTGGTACAGTAGTTATATCTGTCATCTGGCTTTTTAGAGTTTCGTAAGCAAACTCTTGTAAACATCTTCTAGCATGAAATACAACCTCAGTTCTTTTGCTATCTGGAATTATTTTTCCAGGTCCAGTATATGATATTAAAAAGTTGTTTACAATATCATTAATTGATATAAACGCATCGCTTAAATTTGCCATTTCTTATTATTTTTGGTTATCTACCGTTATTTGTTGTTCTTTTTGTGCGGCTATAGACAATGCTAATTGATCTCTAGTCATTACCCCTGCATACCCTAATATTTTATCTATTAATAAAGGCTGATCAGATTGATGAATTTCAAAATTTGTTGACTTTACTTCATTATAAATATAATTACCCAAATTAGGCTCAATATCAAATCCCCAAATCGGATCTTCTGGAAATGCTAAATAATTAATTTGTAAGTTATAAGAATCGGGCGCGGGGGGTAACACACTTGGGATAATACTTGTTGGATATAACTGTATAATATTATTTTCGTAAGTATAAACAGGATAATGTTTTGTAGGCTCAGTAAGTGGAGATTGGTTAACAGTATAAACATCCTGTTTTTGTATTCTTTGCGCTTCTCTGCCGGCTGTAGTTGGCGTTTCAAAGTAAACAACAGAGCCTAGCTCTTGAACATTAGTTAATGTAATTTGAGTATTAGCATCAGTATTTTTATTTGTTGTTCTTTTAAATAAAGATATTTTTTCATCTAATAAAGCAAATCTATCCGCATAAGCTAATGTAGTTTGAGGAAGTCTTAATAACTGATTTAAATCATCAAAATATTGATTATATATTTCTTGCTGTGATTGAGTAGCAATTTTATTAAACTCAGTAGGTGTAAGCACACCTCTTTTTTCTTGTTGCAAAACAACCAGTACACTTTTGTATACGTCGTTTATATTTATAGCCATTTGTTATTTATTTGTTTTTAATAAAGAGCGATAACATAACGCTACCGCTCTAAATTAATATTACGCGTTATGCAAACTTTTTCTCAATTGACTTATATACTTCCACGCCTTCATCTGTTTGCAAATATGCAGCAAATGCCGAGTATGGGTTTTCGTCAAATGGAACGGTCATAAGTTTTTTACCGTTGCTTGCCCAGCTAAATATGCGCTGGTCTTGTGATAAATTAACAACTCCTAGTTCTTTTGCTCTAATAGCAAAATTACGGAGCTGAATATTTTCATCATTTGCAAGATCTATAAACAATCTTGGATTACGTTTTGCAAATAATAATAAATCACGTTTTAATTCTTTTGAGCTCATATTAGAAACCCCACTGCCAATTTCAACACGAACAATAGCTTCTGCCATATCAATGTCCATAGTTGTAGCTAAATTAAGTGCTTCTAATTCTAGTTCAATACTTTCAACCTGATCAACAGCTTCGGCAATATCATCTTGCTCGCTATATATCCTGTTTAATCCGGGATGATAAATTGATAATAGTTTTTGTAATGCTTGGTATTGCTTAGGAACAAATAAATGTCCGTCCTTAAACATAATATGCCCAAGTGTTGCTTCGCCTTTTTGCTCATCTTTTAAAGGTGAATTTTGATTAGTAGCATATCTAAGTTCTCTTTGCTCGTTTTTTTCTGGATCAAACCAAAGTAAACTACGTTTCCTACTGTGTCTTGATGGAATTGTAAATGTTAAAGGTTGCTTACCTATTAAATAGTAATGCCTATCTTTAATTTCCCATTGTGGTTTTTTAGGCTCTTCTTTTTTAGCCTTAGTCTTTTTTTGAGGCGCAACCTCAATAATTTCTTCTGCTTGACTTTCTTTCGCCATGATATAATAAAATAAAAATGTTAATAAAAATAATAACTACCCCCATCAATAAGACGAGGGTAATTATTAAAAAGTGATTATACTGATTTCAACAATACAAAGTTGTTGGCTCCTTGAACACACAAACATCTTTCAGATAAGAAGTGTACGTTCATTTCGTCAACGTCGCTTGTATATGCTCCACCAACAGAACCAGTGATCCAAGTTTTCATACGACGATCATCAGCCTCAGAAGCACGGTAACGTACGTGAAGGAATGGACGACGAATGTTAGTACCAAGGATTTGGTCATATACAGTTGATGTACCAGCTGGAACAAGCACTCCGTCAATTGCGTCACCTTCGGGGTTTTGTCCTCCAGCAAAGCTTGAGTCAGCACCACGAGTAGAAGCATCGTTTAGATATTTCCAGTCAGTTTTGTAAAAATCATAAGAACCTCTACGGAATCCTGTAAATCCAAGATTCAATGCCATTTCTTGTGAGTTTTCAAATACACCATATGCAGAACCTGAACCAGTGCTTCCACCGTCAAGACCCGCTAGCATATCATCAAACGCAAGGTTTGTAGCTCTATCTAAGAAAAGCATGTTTTCTTCAATAGCACCCTGGCCATCTAGGTTTTTAAGAATTGTATCGAATGAATCAAGGTCAGCTGGGAAAGCTCCATATACGTTACCACGTTTAGTAATAGCCGCAAATAAACCTTCAGTACCTTTAGCGTTTTTGCTATTTGCAGAAATACCCGCTAATGTATCGTCAACTTTTTCAGACTCAACCATTGCCATTTCAAGATAATCTTGATAGCGTAGACGAGTTTCTGATTCAGCTTTCAAATACCATAGGTATCCAGATGTTCCATCTTCAGTAGCAACTTCTACCCAACCAATCTGAGCTGTGTCAGATCCGTTAATTCCGTATTTATCTTTAATGATAATAGGTGAGTTAGAAAATTGTGTGAAAGAAGGCTCAACAGATCCTTGCATTCCGGCAGTTCCTTTTCCAAATTCAGAACCAAATACAAATACTTTAAGTCCTGCAGAGGCTGCAGTTGTTCCGTCCCAAGCAGCAGCTCCAAAAGGGTGCGCTTTTATAGTAGTATCTGTAATAGCTCCTTTTACAATTGCTTTATACTCAGTTCCAGTTGCTGGATCTAAAATAACGATTAAAGCATTTTCGCGAATTGCGTGTGGTTTTCCAGCTCCTACAGAACCATCACTATCTTGGATAGTAAGTTCAGCGCTGTCAGTAGCTGTAAGTGTACATGCATCGTAAGAAATGTGTAAGCGGTTTTGCTCACTCCATATAACTTGGTCAGAAGTCATAGGCATCTCAGCGCCAACCATATTTAAAAAGCCAGAAAGCGTACGGTTTCCATAACGCTCTACTTCAGCTTCATAAATCTCAGGAAGGTACTGCTGAGAGAAATCATTACCAGCACCACTAGTAAAATCTAGGTAGTTTCCGCTGGTAGCTTGTTTTTGTAATGTTGGGTTAATGTCCCCAAACAATGGTGATAGTGCCATTTATTTTAATTTTTAAGTTTTCGTTTTATTTTAAGTTTCGTAGAATCAGCACCGGTAATAGCCCTAACCTTTAAACCATTAATAAATACGTCGCCGCTTTGCGTTTGCCGTGGTTCATTGCTAATGTTTTTTGACTTAGCATTTAGTTCACGTATTGCATCTGCTTTACCTTGCTCGTAAAAATGATTTATTACTCGGTCTGGATTATTAGCCACATATAAAGCTTTATGATACCCAGTTAAATCTGACACTTCTCCTTGTTCGTTCAAGAACTTCTTGACAAAGTTATTAAGGTCTGATTGGGTTTCTGCAACAGAAGAATTATCCTTTAAACCGTATCTAAACTTTTTTTCACCCAATTTGAAATCAAAACCTTTGAATTCTTGGTTAAATAAGCCTTTAGTACGATTTTGGAAATCATCTGTACGCTGCTGTATAATTTGCTGCTCCTCATTGTATCGATTGAAAAAGTCAACTGCTTTTTTCTGCTCTTGAGTTACGCCCGGTCTCAACTTGATCTCGTCGTAGTATTTATCTTTTAAGCTTTCTAAAAAACCTTTGGCTTTTGCAACTTCTTCTTTATACGCAATTTTTTTCTTGCGAATATCTTTTTCGTCATCTATATCTTCATCCCACGTAAAGTCTTCTAAAAGAAGCGATACATCTTCCGCGTCTAGATGAGGTTTGCTTTGAAGATAATATTCTCTTAAAAGCGTGTTATTGTCAACATTAGAATAGTCAGCGTTTAGCCTAACATAGTCTTCTAATGTACCACCCGTTTCATTCATAAAGTTTACAACTTTTTCAATGTTTTCAGGTAGGTTAATATTTTGTTCAACAGATTGTTGTACGGCTTCGTTAACTTGCCCTTGCAAAGTTTCAGTTTGCTCTTGTACTTCCTCTTCTGTTATTTCTTGTATTACCGGCTCTTCTTCGGTGGTCCGTACTTCTTCAGCCACTTCTTCGCTACTTGCTTCGTCTTTGGATTCTTCGATAGTAGCATTGCCCTCATCTGTTGTATCGACTTGAACGGCATCTTCTTCTTTTTTAGTAAGGTCTACCTTAATGGTATCACTCGTTTCTGGTTGTTCTTCCGGTTTTTTTGACAAATCTACTTTAATTGTTTCGGGTGTTTCTGTCAATTGTTTCATTTTGCGGGGCTTTACTTTAAATTCCCCTTCTGTTTTTACTGCTTCCGCCATGATAAAATAATATATAATTAATAAAAAATATTACTTAGGATCAAATTGCCCTAAGTCAAAACCACCTAATACATCAAATCCTGCAGATTCAAATTTCTTAGGTGCTGTGTCGTTTTTTCTTTGATCAATCAGTTCAGATGATTGACTTGCTTGTATTTTAGTTCGTTCGTCTTTACGATCTTCTTTATATGCGTCTTTTGCTTTTATAACTTCCGCTTGTGCTTCGGCTAATTGCTTATTAAAATTAAATTCTAATTCCATTAAACGCATTTTAATTTCAGCTTCGCGCTCCATTTTCCCAATTTCAAATTGAGATTTACCTTGTTCAAGTTGCAATTTACTTTCAGTAAGTGCTTGTTGCTTTTGCATTTCCGCGGTTGCTGCCGCTTCTGAGGCCTGAGCATTAGCCTGCGCTTGTGCTTGAATATTTGCTTGTTGCGCTTGTTGATCAGCCTCTTGTTTTTTCTGACGTTTAATACGTAAATACTTATTAGCTAAATTAATATTATTAATATTACGTATTTCTATAGCATCATCCAAATATATAGAGCCTGATTGTAAAGCAGCCTGTATATTCATTTCTAAACTTTGCTTTTCTTCTGCGTCTGGTTCTAGCTGTAGGTAAATACCAAAATCATGCATATGCAAATTTGATATTTCTGCCAGCGTATTTACATTAAATTCATTAATGCTTTGTATTAAGCTTTCTTCTGTAAGCGCGAATTCAAATATATCTTTTGCTTTTAGTGAAATATTTTCACATAAGCGAAGCGTAATATATGAAGCGGCTTGTAATATATGTCTTGTAGCAGTATTTGAATTTGCTGCTGCAAGTTTTTGTAATCCAACTAATGCATTTTTATCTGGCTGGCTTCCATCGCGCGCTTCATTTAACCCGGTTACATCACGTATCATTTGTAGATAATACTGATATGTATTAATAAGTGATGCAATTTTGCCTTGGCCTGAAGATGTCTGTAATTCTTGAATTGGCACTTTGCCAGGATTCATATCGCCATCTTGCGTAAATGATCTACCAACTATACTACCAGTTTGAAAATACATATTAAGCGCCTCTGCTGGATTGTAATTTGTGCCATTGCCTAAATCAACTTCTGCTAAGCCATCAACATCTACATATACACCATCTGGAACTATACGAGACATTACTTGTTGTAACTTTAAATGCGTTAGTTGTATCATATCAGCAAAACCTGTAATACGGCTAACCAATGACTCTATGCGTCCTTTATACATTCTAGGCGCGGCTAAAGTATAATTCATTTCAACTTTAGGCGAATTCGAATTAGGGCGTGTCATATTTTCTGCAAGACCCCAAGAAAGCATTTTTTCGTGACCTAATATTTTAGCTCCTGTATATAATACTTCAATTGTTCTTTCGACTCTATCAAAGTTATCATTTTCAGGCGGATTAAATGTATCAGGCTTTTCTAAAGCTTTTTCTAATCCAAACTCAGTTTTCTTAATTTTGAATACTTGCTTTTCATATGTTTTATACTCAAAATATAAAACGCTAATAGTATTGTTATCGTTTTGGCCAAAATAATTTCTTATATAATCGTTGTTGCCAGGATACTTTTGTATTTGGGCTAAATCAGATTCAGTTAAATATGGAAACTGTTTAGCTAATTCAGATAACGATATTTGTTTTACTTCACCTACATAATACAAATCATCAAAATTAGGATCTTCTGTATATGAATAAACTAAATTAGCAGGGTCAACATACTTTGTGCGCAAGCCGCTAGATCTATTATATTCTGTTTTAGCAGCGCCAATACCTAATGTAACTAAATCATAAATAAAACGCTTACGAACTTCATCGTATTTATTTTTGTCTAATGTATTATTTATAAGTTCTTCTAATGCTATTTCTACAGACTCTTTGTAGTTAAGCTGCATGTAAACTTCAAACTCTTCTTTATCTTTGGGAAGTGCACTAGGGTCCGGCACAGAAAAAAAGTTCATTCCTGTTTCTTGGCCTAGCTGTTCTAAATTTTGTCTATTAAACATATCAGATAATACTGTTTCAGCATATCTTGTTTTCTTTTGTCTTGCAATAGGGTCTTGCGCGTATGCTTTAATTTCATAATGTCGTTGCGACATACCGTTAACAACAATGTCAACAAACTTTGGAATAACAGGTACCGGCTTCCAATCTAAATTTAAATAAGATAAATCACCATTAATTGATAACTCATCTTTATATTTTTGAACGGATTGTTCGCCGCGAGCATAGAGTCTTCTTTTGTGAAACTCTTGATAATTAGCTGTAAAGCGATCGCCCCCGCGGTTATTTCTAAACCACTCGTTTTCGATAGCTCTTGCTACCTGCAAACCGTAATCTAATGTCTGCTTTTCCTCATTAGGTACCACCTGATCGGGAAACGAGCTAGTATAATTAGTATTAACCATTTATTTTATTATTTTTGAACTAAATCCTTTATTGTTATATTTTTTAAAACCAAGAGGCACAGACTTTAATACTCTTTCCGCCGATGGTCTATACCTGTTTTTATTGCAAGCCATAATCGCTAATCCAGAGCTAATAGTAGCATCGTGCTTTGTACGATTATTTATATTAAATGTGGCCCAATCTTCAAGCGTTTTTTGTAAATACATATCCCCATATATTCCGTCCGCAACTTCACCTATGTATGTTTCTATATAACTTTCAATTGCAGCGGCATGGGCTTGTTTAATATCTTCTGACGAATTAGGTATACCACCTATATCTTTTTCTGTTACGGATAACTTATTCCAAAGCTTATCTGGCCTGTTCATTGAAAATCCCCGATAACCTCTTCTTTTAAAATAGTAAAGCAGCCTAGGTTTATTATTTTCTATAAGTATAGGCATACCATAAAATATACAAGCCATTAAAACATCTTCAAAAAATATTTCAGCTGTCTGAGGTCTTGCGATATATTCTAAAAAAAACATATTAGGCGGCGCATCTTCCATGCTAAACTTAGTTAATCCGTGCAGCGCTCCTTTAGATCCGCGTTTATCAACTGTGCCTGATATATCATATGAATCACATCCAAACGCACCTATATGCTCATTGCCCGGATATTTAACGCCATTCTTATTTATTACACAGTTTTGTAATTTTTTTGGTGGTACCCAAGATATTTTAAATCTACCACTTTTATTAGGAGTAAAAATAACTTCGCTATCTTGTTTGCCATTTAACCATTGAAAGCTACCTTGTGTTACTTTCATAT
>Ga0187219_1001825_pt1 | contig 10110 bp, 20 predicted proteins | sample 13SPOviralmetaG_FD_130162 | JGI IMG/M metagenome (GOLD analysis project Ga0187219, IMG submission 130162) | Marine viral communities from the oligotrophic San Pedro Time Series (SPOT) site, San Pedro Channel, CA, USA - 13 SPOT_SRF_2010-07-21... | ecosystem: Environmental > Aquatic > Marine >... | reverse complement strand
GTTCATCACATTGGCACTGCACGATGCAATGATCAGTAGCTTATGTCCACCATTTATAATTGGCTTGAGCACGTTCTCAATTTGAAGAACGTTACTAATGACGTGGTCTGATAATAGTACGTAGCAATCGTCAAGCACGCACTCATCTTTCTTCTGGTTATTCACAAAAGAGTTGGCACCCCACCCTCTCTTAAGTTGAATACCTTTATGAACCTCACTAAAGGTTTGGTCATTCTGAGAATTCTCTACCGTAACCACGCCATCAGTACCTACCTCTAAATAAGTATCTGCAATTATTTTCCCAAGCTCTTTATCGTTGTTGGCTGATATAGTAGCCACGTCCAACAAACCTTTCTTAGATAGCTTCTTTGAAGTACTCTCTAGGTTCTGAATAACTCTTCTAGTATATTCATTAATAGACTTAATATATTTATTGGAACTAATATTATTTTCAGCTAAGTGTTTGAGTCCTTCTTTGACTATTGCTTCCGCCAAAACAATGGCTGTAGTCGTTCCGTCACCTGCTATATTCGCAGTGTTCTGAGAGGACTCTCTCATCATCTGAACCGCAAGGTTCTCCACTGGGTCAAGTAATTGTACAGCCTTGGCTACTGTGACGCCATCTTTAGTAACTGTTATTCCGTGTGTATGTGCAGGAGATTCGATAACTACTGTATTACCGCCTGGACCTAGTGTGCTCTTAACTGCTTCGCTAATTTTTTTAATACCAGCCTTTAGCTTGGTTCTAGCTTCATCGTGTAAGACGAGCTCTTTTGGAGTGTATGACATTTGATTAAATTTTATCCAAATATATAAAATATTTTAAGCCACACAAATAAACTGTAATAAAAACTTATCCTGACGGTTTGACGATATTTTCCTTCAAATTTATTTTATATATATTCTTTCTTTATATTTTTTTTTTTTTTTTAATAAAATAGAGTAAAAACCGTCAAAACCGTCAAAGTATTTGATAATCAATAAGTTACAATTTTGAAACCGTCAGAAAACCGTCAGGAACCTGACGAAAACCGTCAGCATTGGCTTAAAAAACTGTGAGATGTATATAATTTGGGGGTAATATACTACTATACAGCGTGTGTGTCGCTACAGAAAACGGTTTTATTTTTTGGGGTGGGGGTGTTGTTTTGGTTGGGTCTTGTGGATTTTTTGCCGTTTTTGTGGGGTGTGTTGTGGGTGTTGTTGGTGGGTGTTGTTGGTCGCTGTTGTTGTTTGGCGTTGTTTTATGGTGCGTATCCTTTGCGCTTTACCCGTCCCCCTTCTTAACATTTTGTAATATTAAATTATCCGTTTTAAAACGTTTATAAACGATTAAAAGCATTTAAACACCCTTACAAAGGGGATTATATCCCAACCCTATTTAAGGCAAATAAATAAAAATATTTTTCTATCTCTGTTCTTTATCTGTTAAGTTGGTGTAAAAAGTAATAGTTTCTGTTTAAGGTTGTTAAAGTTTTTTTCTCCTCTGGCGATCCTCAGTTAATCCAGTATTCAAAAAGGTTAAACAAACTAGAAATAAATTTGGTATTTTAAAATAGTTGTTTTTATATTAGCTGTCGAAAACAATAAATAAATAATACAATGCTTAAAACAACTTCAAAGAAATATTTAAATAATATTCAAAATTATATACTTGATTCAATAGACGGCGAAGGCTACGACATCAAGACAGAAACACCAACCGAAAAACTACAGTTTTTATTTGACTGTTTCGAGGTAGAATTTAACTATAAAAATAATAAATTGAGATATCCTAATTTACAAGATAGGTTCGCAAATTGGTTGCAGGGCTTACCATCTGCAATTAATATTCCACACCAATACAACAAGATATTAGAACTATCTAAAAACTTGTTAGAGGTGGACACGTTAAGCGAAAAATTAGAAAATCAAATTATTAAAAATTACTGGTCATTTATGGCCTTTCACATAATCAAACTTAAAAACAAATAGAAACATAATGCAAGGGACGGAAACAAAACCGCACTTAAATTGACCATCCATTGAGATGATGACAAACTAATTTAAACCTTGCATTTAATTAAAATAAAACAAATGAAAACACTAGATATTAATGCAAAAGAATGGTTTGACAAAATAAACGGAAATAGCTATTTTGCCGGAACTATTACAATAAATTACGGAATGGAAACCGAAGAAACATTTTTAATGCCTTTCCAATATGGTTACGGATCAAGCTACGAGCAGGAAGCCAAAGCAATACTAACAGAGTTTAACAAAATAAGCTCTAATTGGTTCCAGGGTCTTTACACATATTGCAAGGATAACAATATAATTTTAAGATCCTCAATAAAAAGGAATTCATTAAAAAGAGAATTAAGAGAGATAGAAAATAAATTGTCAAACTAATAAAATTTTTATTATATTAGCTGACGAAATTAATATTTAAATAATACAAAAACTATGAAAACAGTATTTACCAATTCAGAAATAGTACACGCATTTAATTTGCAAGACCAACCACACGGAAGAACCTCCAACGGCTCAATGTACTTTAGAGATAACAAAATTTATTCCTACGGCTCACATTATTTGCTAGGGGAATTTATAGACGATGAAACAATTATTATTAATAATGAAGGTTATAGTATAACAACTTCAAAACATATAGGCTTATTAACAAACGCAACAAGGGATAAAAGACAATTTTTTATAACTGATATAAAACCCGAACTTGTTTTAAGTGAATTAAAGAACCTTTTTAAATTACTTTCTAGAACTCGATTAAAGGCGGATTATTATAAATCAACAATAAATAACTTATTCAAAAGTTACTTTGAGTATATGGACTTTAAAAAGCCAAAAAAGAGTAAAGAACACAGGCAAATAGTAAAATTTTATAAGGACTTCAAAGAGAATGCAAAAAACTTATTAGAGGTTGTAAAAGAACAAACTAGAAAAGACAAAGAAAAGAAATTAAAAGAGGTTAAAAAGAAACTAAAAAAGTGGCGAACATTTGAAACAAATTGGTTAAGCAATCAAACGGGCAAAGACTTTCTGAGGATAGACAAAGCCAATAATATAATTGAAACGTCTCAAGGTGTAAAGATACCAATTAAAGAGGGTAAAAGATTATTAAAGTTAATTGACCTTAAACAAATAGTTGGTGCGAGGATCGATAATAAATATATTGTTAATGCATTTAACGGACTTTTAAAAGTCGGGTGCCACAACATAGAGTTAAAAGAAATAAACAACATTAAAAAACAGTTATGGAAAATATAATAAGAAACGTACAACACTTGAGCAGAAAAATGTTCAGTAAAGAGGTTGCAAAGATGCATTACTCAACCGACAGATTAAACGGATTCACAATGAACCAACTTCTAGAGCTTGAAAGATGGTTTAAAAAAGAAGTATTAATTAAAAATCAAATCAAATACAATGATAAATAAAGTAACAAAAGAAGAATGCCTAGATGCCATTGAATATCTATATGGACAAGGATTTATTGAAGAGATGTCAAAGGATCAAAAATGGGCAGTTGAAATACTACTTAAGAAAGTAGCTAATGATTATAAACTAAAATTAAATTAAAATGGGAAGATATTATAACGGAGATGTGAATGGTAAATTTATGTTTGCTGTTCAAGGTAGCGATGCACACGAGAGATTTGGTGCAGTCGAACAAGAATCAAACTACATAAATTATGTAGTGTATAGAGATAGTTATGCAGAGATATGTACAGAGCTTGACAGTATAGACAAATCATCTATTGAAAAGGTAGATAAAATGTTTAATGAAAAGTCAGGTTATAACGAAGAAATCAAAAAAGAGTTTAATGTGAGTGAAAAAGATCTGTCAGAATATGCAGATTATGAGATAGGGATGCAATTAAAAAAATTCTTTGACGACAATCCAGATTTTGATGAATGTAGATTTGATGCAGAGATATGAAAGAGAGATTATTAATAATGTTTTGCATATGTGCCTTAATTGGAGTTATGCTTATAATGACAGCGATATGAGAATAGAAAAACTTTTAAAGCAATTGAAATGGTTTAATGATTTTGCTGATAAACTAGAACAAGAAGATTTAGAAATGTATTTAAAATCCTGCGAGTATGCAGACCAAAAAGAAAGAGATGAAATATTTTAAAGACAAAGCAAGATGTATAAGACATAAAAGATATGTTGAAAACAGAGTAACCGAGTTAAGATCTGAAATTTGTATGGATGCCATACATAAGGGAGACATAAGTCAACTTAAAAGACATTGGTTGCTAAAGTATAACGAACACTTAAAACACTTATAATGGAAGTAAAAATAATAAATAGAAGCGTATACCATAAGTACGCAGAAGTAGAAATACAGATAGATAAAAAACACTATCAAGAATATATAAAATTTAATACTACAAACGGAAATCAATGGCACGACATTCAAGACTATTTAACTGACAATGAAAACTTGTGGGTAGATAAAATAGATGAGGCAATAAGTAAGGCTGAATATGAATTTGGAATTGGGGTAGATGATTATAAAGGAATGAATGAGCCTGAATCAAGCTCTGAATGGAGATACGAAACAGAAAAAGAAGGAGGACACTTATAATGGAAGAATCAGATTGCTGTGGTGCACCTATCAAATGGACAGATATATGCACCGAGTGTGGAGAACACACAGAAAATAGAATGTTAGATACTTGGGGACCAGGTGCTGACAGAATACTAAAATGGAAAAAAGAAAATTTATTAAAATGAGAAAAATAATAGCAGATTATGTGGAGCTTACTGACGAATGGGTGGATACTCCAGATGTAGTAATGTATACCTCAGAAACAGCAGATGGTTATGAGATATATATATTAGGTTGGACAGATAAAAATGGTCACGTAAAAAATATGGACAATGAAGAAAATGTCTTTATGTATAAAGATAATTTAGTTGAGATATTGGTAGATGACTTTATAGCTGGTGAAGAATTTATTGAGATATATGTAAGTGATGACTTGATTGAGGATTTAGATTTAATAAATGAATTAGAAGAAAGATTATGAAAGTACTAGAATTATTTGCAGGATCACGTAGCGTAGGAAAGGCCTGTGAAGAGTTAGGTTATGAAGTTTATTCTTCCGACATTAATGATTTTCCAGGTATAGACTACGTTGCAGACATCAGAGATTTTGACATAGATAAAGTTCCTTTTGTCCCTGACATTATATGGGCAAGTCCACCTTGCACTTATTTTAGTGTAGCCAGTATTGGAAAACATTGGAACAAAGACCACACCCCAAAAAGCGACAACGCAATGCTTGGAGTAGAAATAGTGAGTGCAACTTTATATATAATAAATGTATTTAAAAGTATCAACCCTAATTTGATATGGTATATGGAGAATCCAAGAGGAAAATTAAGAAAGTTAAATGTAGTGGATGGACTGCATAGAAACACAGTCACGTATTGTCAGTATGGAGACACTAGAATGAAACCAACTGACATATGGACTAATAATTTAGATTGGAAACCTAGACCAATGTGTAAAAATGGTATGCCCTGCCACGTTTCAGCACCTAGAGGTTCGCAGACAGGTACTCAAGGAATGAAAGGAAATTATGAAAGAAGTAAAATACCTCACGAATTATGTATAGAAATATTAAAATAAAGTTTGGGTTGTTGGGGGTGGTTTGGGCTAACCCAAACTATTTATTTAAAAATAGATTACTTTTCGTACAGTTTTTTACAGTCCGACCACTTTCTGAACACTTTTTAACAGTTAAAACATAAATTATGAAAATATTAGTAGCTTGTGAAGAAAGCCAAGCAGTAACAAAAGAATTTAGGAAGCTAGGTCACGAGGCGTATAGCTGTGACATATTAGAATGCAGTGGAGGGCATCCTGAATGGCATATACAAGAAGATGTCAGTAAACTATTAAAAGAAAAATGGGATATGATTATTGCGTTTCCTCCTTGTACTTATTTAACAGTCACAGGGAACAGGTGGTTCAATATTGAAAGATATGGAGATAAAGCAATTAAAAGACATCAAGACAGAAAAGAAGCAATTAAGTTTTTTATGATGTTTGCCAATGCAAATTGCGAAAAGATAGCTATTGAAAATCCTGTAGGAATAATGAGTACAGAGTGGAGAAAGCCTAATCAAATTATTCAACCTTATGAGTTTGGTAATCCTTTTGAGAAGAAAACTTGTTTATGGTTAAAAGGTTTAAAAAATTTAGAACCAACGAATATAGTCAAACCTCCTGAAAGACAAAAATTTAAAAGTGGTAAAAGTATGCCTAGTTGGTATGCTGATGCCTGGAAACTGCCAAAAGAAGAAAGAAGTAAATTAAGAAGTAAAACATTTCCTGGAATTGCCCAGGCAATAGCAAAACAATGGAGCTTATGAAAATAGATGTAAGATCAAAAGATAGTTTATATATTGAATTGAATGGATATATTTATTATATTGACGATTCAACTAATGAACAAATAATAGAAAAATGGAATACGAAAGCGATACCACAATGAAAGGGTTAAAAGTAAATTGGATTTCTGAGTTAATTTTAAAAGAAAAACTAAAAGAGAATCCTAACCAAATGAGAATCAGAGAATTACAACTTTTATGGGATAATTTACCTGACTAAATTTGGATATTACATAGACAAACATTACATTAGCAAACTAAAATGGCACAAAGTAAAAGAGAATTCGAAAATTTAATTATAATGAATAGTCACGATTTTTATGACTATGAATACTACAATTTAATACAATCAAATGACGAAAGAAGAAGCACTTCAGAAGATAGAGAAGGTAGTGTTGGACAAGCTCCAAGTACCAGTTGAAAAGTTATTTCACAGATCTAAAAAAAGAAACCATATCGATGCAAGGCAAATATTTTTCTACTTATGTAAAGATAGAAACATAAGACCTTGTTATATTCAAGACTATATTCTTAGTGAACACAACCACAAGATGGCTCACTCTAATATATTATATGGACAAGAAAAAATTAAAAACTATATGAGAGTGGATGCTGATCTTAGGAATCTTGTAAAGGAATTAAAATGTTCAGTCTAGAGGACATCTGGAACCAAGCCAACAACATTAGGTCTACTGTTTTTATGGATAACAGCAAGTTTGAAAAAGCTATTATTCACAAAGGTATTAAGATGACCAATGAGAAGGGTGTTTATACAATAGTTAAGTCATCAAGTCCTTACTACGATGAGATAGCTGACGAAGAGTATGACATATTTCTAGAGAAGGGTTGGGTCATAGGTAGATTAAATGTCTTAATGAATGAATGCGAAGAAGAACTAGATAGTTTATTTATAAAAATTAGGAATTGTTACCAAGATAACAATCGAAAGTCTTTACTTTTCTACAAAACACGAAAAGAGAAGGTACTAAGTAGGTACAGTAAATATCATAAACAATTAAATCAAATCAATGGAAAAGTTAATGAAAATCCAATCGGAGTTAAAAGCTCAAAAGAACCAATACAATAGTTTTGGTAAATACAAGTATCGTTCTTGCGAGGATATACTTGAGGCTTTAAAGCCTATACTTAAAAAACACAATGCATCTATTACTTTATCTGACTCAGTCAATGAGTATGGTGGTATTATAACTATAGTTACAACTGCCACTATATTAGATAATAAATCAGATCAAAGTGTTTCAGTTACTGCGTGTGCAGGTGTTGATCCATCTAGAAAAGGAATGGATATTGCCCAAAGTTTTGGTAGCAGTAGTTCATATTCTAGAAAATATGCCTTAAATGGTTTATTATTAATAGATGACACTAATGACCCTGATAATACGAATGACCACAAGACAACTTATACTGAGAAAGCTAAGTTAGATATTAGTGATGATAAGTGGGAAGATTGCTTGAAGTATGTTGTAGACAACAAACATTTAGGTTTTGATGGAGTAGTAGACAGATTAAAGAAGAAGTATATTTTATCTGCAAAAGCAATTAAAACTATTAAGACTTATGTTTGATGTTAAGGAAACCCTCCTTAAGCTACAAGAAGACAAAGATTACTACGGAGATTTTGGCAGACAGTTCTTATCTAACTCAGATATTTACAGTCTGTTGAATGACCCTAGGAACTTTAGAAAGCAGTCTAAGGAAACTAAAGCAATGATAATGGGTAGATACTTTCACGTATCTATGTTAGAACCGCACAAGTTAGATGACTTTGTGATTATTGATTCTACTAGTAGAAATACTAAAAACTACAAGGACCAATTAAAAGATACTGGTTTGTCTATTGCTTTATTGCAACAAGAGGCAGATCATTTGGATGAGTTGGTGGAGATAATGAAAAGTAATTTAACTTTTTATGAAGCCATATATAATAGTAAGAACCGATACGAGGTACCTTCGATAAGAGAAATACAAGGTGCTATGTGGAAGGGAAAAGCTGATATACTTCATCCGGATAGAATTATAGACATCAAAACAACTTCTGACATATCTAAGTTTAAGTACTCTGCAAAGAAATACAATTACGACAGTCAGGCTTACATATACCAAAAGTTATTTGGAGTACCTGTGGTTTTTTATGCCATAGATAAAACAAGTAAGATGCTTGGAATATTTGAACCTACTGAAGAATTTATTAGTAGTGGAGAGAGTAAAGTAGAGAGAGCTTTAGGAGTTTATAATAAGTTTTTCAGTGAGAATGCCACTGAGAATATAGAAGAGTTCTTCATTTATGAAGAGTTACACTAGAAGTCTACACTAGTTAATTTGTAGATATTAATTTAAATATATATAGTTATGAGCAAAGAAAAAGTGTTTGCTGATGGGTTTATTTTTAAAACCCGAGAAAACCAACCTGATTGGGTTGTTGGATCAATGTCTGTTAAAGTTGAGGATGCGATAGTATTCCTTAAGGATAACAACAAAAATGGATGGGTTAACTTGAATGTTAACACCTCAAAGTCTGGAAAGAAATACGTTGAACTAGACACGTTTGAACCTACCAAGAAAACTGAGGACCTATTTTAAACTATAAAAAACTGACGGTTTTGATGACTTTTTTAGAAAATATTATAATACTTAGTACTTGGTGCTTTGGCTGTTTATTTATTTTATTTTTATTTATTAAAGTCGTCAATATCGTCAGTGATATAGTAGATAACCTATAAATCGTCAAAATATGTCAAACGTAACAATATTTAAAAATATAAAGGACACCACCCAGCCTTTTCACCTACCTGTAAATGATATTATAGAAAGAATAAGAGATGGAAGATCAGAAGAACTTATTAAGAAGATAAGAACTGAAAAAGATAAAAAAAGAATTAATCAATTAAAACAAGAGTTACCTGCTATTTGTTTTAGTGGAAAGTTTAACAAAAGAAATGATGACTCTATCCTGGAGCATAGTGGTTTGATATGTTTAGACTTCGACCAGTACGATACCCAAAAGAAATTACACCAACATAGAGAAGAGTTAATTAAAGATGAGTTTGTTTATTGTGTTTTCATATCACCATCCGGCAAGGGACTTAAAGTGCTTATAAAAGTCCCTGCTGATGTTGATTCACACGGAAAATACTTTGCTTCATTACAGCAGTACTTTGACTCAGAGTTTTTTGATAGCACATCTAAAAACATATCTAGAGTTTGTTACGAGAGTTACGATCCTTTAATACACATCAATGAAAACTCATTGGTTTGGGATAAAATTATTGACACTCCTACAATTGTTGAGAACAAAGAGATTACAATTCCTATTACAGACCAAACTAAGATTGTAGAGATTTTAGTAAAGTGGTGGGAGAAAAAATACCCAATGAATGAAGGTCAAAGAAACCACAATGCGTTTATACTGGCTTCATCATTTAATGACTTTGGCATAGAGAAGTCACTTGCTGAATATGTCCTTAATGGATTCCAGTCTCAAGACTTTAATTTAAATGAAATAAAGAAAACAATTGATTCAGCTTATTCTAATATTGCCAACTTTGGGACTAGAGTTTATGAAGATTCTGAAAAGATAAACCAAATAAAGACTAATATTTTAAAAGGCAAATCAAAGACTGACATCAAGAAATACTTTGACGAAGTAGATGAAAAAGTTTTAGACAGTGTAATTGATT
>Ga0187219_1001820_pt1 | contig 10124 bp, 5 predicted proteins | sample 13SPOviralmetaG_FD_130162 | JGI IMG/M metagenome (GOLD analysis project Ga0187219, IMG submission 130162) | Marine viral communities from the oligotrophic San Pedro Time Series (SPOT) site, San Pedro Channel, CA, USA - 13 SPOT_SRF_2010-07-21... | ecosystem: Environmental > Aquatic > Marine >... | reverse complement strand
GTGTCGTGAGTTTGAGCTTATCTCCATGAATGGTTTTGTTGCTGAGGCTGCCAAACTGAGTCGCTTTAGATTAAATCTTAGAAGCTGGGAGTATGTTGAAGGGTTGATCAAGACCTATGATCCTAGCAATCCATCACAACCGACCGTTCGTTTACACGCACATAACCAAGTGACGTTTGATGCTGCAATGGTGTCCCTTAATGAGGGTAAGCGGGTCGCCTGTATTCAAGCTACTGGCACAGGTAAAAGCTACGTGATCGCTAAGACCATGAACCAGTTCCCCAAGGAGAAGAAACTGGTTATCGCTCCATCAAACCACATCCTCAATCAGCAAAAGTCTGTCGCGCCTTGGCTGAATCGAAGCACCCGATACATCACTTATGCCAGTGCTAAGAACCTCACGTCTGATGATCTGACAAAGATGAATCCTTCGCTCATTGTGTTGGATGAGTTTCACCGAACTGGTGCTGATGTCTGGGGAGAGGGTGTTGAGCGGATACTGGAAGAATGTTCCGAGGCTAAAGTGCTGGGAACGACTGCAACTCCTATTCGTTATCTCGATGGTGAGCGTGATATGTCTGATGAGCTGTTCGATGAGGAAGCAGTTAATCTCCCCCTAGCTGAAGCAATCCAGCGCAACATCCTACCCTCACCGAATTATGTCGCCTCACTCTACACGCTCAATGAAGAAGCAGATGATCTGCTGGATACTCTTTCCAAAAGCGCACTGCCAGATGATGAGAAGAGCAAAATCAAGGGTGAGATAGAACAGGCGAAGATTGATTGGGAGAGATCCTCTGGTGTCCCACAGATCCTCAAGAAGTATCTCAGCAACAACACCCACAACAAGTTCATCGTCTTTTGCAAGGACAAGCAGCACCTCGATGAGCTGGAGGATGAAGTTCGTAAGTGGATGCGTAAGACAGGCTTGTTTGAGGATCGAGAAACCTATCGTGTCTATTCTGGATACAGGAAGAGCGATGCGAACCTTAAAGCCTTCCTAGAAGCAAAGGATAAAAAGACCGCCCATATCCTCATGGCTATCGATATGCTCAATGAGGGAATCCATGCCTCAGATGTTGGTGCAGTGTTGCTATTCAGACCCACAGAATCTCCACGTATTTTCTACCAGCAGATCGGGCGTTGTCTCCAAGTCGGTTCAGATGCTGAACCCACCATCTTTGACTTCGTAAACAACTTTCAGTCTATTCGAGCTGGCGATTTCCTCAGTGACTTACAAGAAGCAGGTGAAAACGAGAGAGAGCTTCGTGAAGAGTTTGGGCTGAGTGTTGATTATATGCCAGAGATTCATGTTCATGATGAGTGTCTGGGCATACTGGAAACCTTTAGAGAGATTGATGCTAGGCTGGGCAGTTGGGAAATTCGATTCCAAGAGTTGGTGGCTTATAAGCAGGAGCATGGGAATTGTTTAGTGCGAAGATCACATGAAAACAAAACTCTGGCAAACTGGGTAGGCACACAGCGAACCTTAAGCAGTATGGGCAAGCTAGATGTCGATAGAATCAAGCGCCTCGATGAGCTTGGTTTTGCTTGGGATGCAATCCAGCAGTTTTGGGAAGATCGCTACCAAGAGTTGCTTGCCTACAGGCAAGAGTATGGGAACTGCTTGGTTCCCCAAAAGTGGGAAGAAAACAAAGCACTGGGAACATGGGTCAGCACCCTGCGAACCCTTAAAAATAAAGGCGCACTAGATGAGAATAAAACCAAACGCCTAGATGAGCTTGGCTTTGACTGGGAACCTCACCAGCAAACATGGGAGACTCGATTTCAGGAGCTGGAGTGCTATAAGCAAGAGCATGGGAACTGCTTGGTTCCAGCTAGATGGAATGAGAACAAGGAGCTGGCAAGATGGGTGGACAGACAGCGAGGATCCAAGAAAGACGGCACACTTACTTCACAAAGAATCAAGCGTCTCGATGAGCTTGGCTTTATCTGGGAACCCGACCAGCAAGCATGGGAGACTCGATTTCAAGAGCTGGTGGTTTATAAGCAGGAACATGCTGACTGCCTAGTTCCTGCTCGTTCGGCAGAAAACAGACAACTGGCAAAGTGGGTAACCCACCAGCGAAACTATAAGAGTCAGGGTGAACTTGATGAGGATAAAATTAAGCGCCTCGATGAGCTTGGTTTTGTCTGGGATGTGACGGAACAATTATGGGAAACTCGATTCCTAGAGTTAGCAAACTACAAGCAGGAAAATGGCAACTGCTTGGTTCCCCGAAGTTGGGAAAACAAACAACTGGCATTGTGGGTAAGCACACAGCGATTAAAGAGGGCTAGGTTGGATGCCGATAGGATTAAGCGCCTAGATGAGCTTGGTTTTGTCTGGAATATTTCGGAGCAATTGTGGGAAGTTCGGTTTCAAGAGCTGGCAGCCTACAAGCAGGAACATGGCAACTGTTTGGTTCCAGCTCGTTGGCAAGAAAACATAGCACTCTCAACGTGGATAAGTGGACAGCGAGCAAAGAGAGCTAAGCTGGATGCCGAAAAAATCAAACTCCTCGATGAGCTTGATTTTATCTGGGATGCTCACCAGCAATTATGGGAAGTTCGATTCCAAGAGTTGGTAGCCTATCAGCAAGAACATGGTGATTGTTTAGTGCCAAGATCAACTGAAAACAAAACACTGGGAACATGGGTAGGCAAACAACGATCGAAGAGGGACAAACTAGACGCTGACAAAATCAAACGCCTCGATGAGCTTGGCTTTGTCTGGGATACTCGTAGATAGCCCGCCTAGGAATTTCTGATGATGGATTGAATGCCTTACTGGAATGAAGTATCCTTTGGGTGGAGCGAGTCCCTACCAAATATCAAACTAGGTTCACTCTCAAATGGAGGCTACCCCCTCGCCACACAAACCAAACCCAATTTTCTGATGAGTTTCCAAAAAACCTGTAGAGAGAAAGCCAAGTCCCAGGTTCTTTCCTTAATCGAAGAAGGTGCAACAAAATCAAAGGCAGCCAAAACCATTGGCTATAATCGTCTCACTCTCTACCGGTGGCTAGAGGCTGATGGTTGTTTTTCATTAGACTTTGATGAGGCATGGGAGACAGGCAAACAGAAGCGAGAATACCTCCTATGGCTCAATCACCCCTTTCGAGGGCTAAGACCACCCACAGGCAAAGGGACACGCTCACGACCTCGTTACAGTCAATAGGAAGAATTTGTAACACCCGCCCCGCGCGCCTGTGCGAATCAGTTACAATGTTCGGCAGCCCCGTTGACTGAAAAATCTGATTTAGATTGGTCATTCTTGTCTTCAGCTACTCGCATAGAAATGCCGAGAGGTCATAGGCATCAATATGAGGGGGTGGCCGTGCCTTGTTGACTCGCTTGATTATACCTGCTAGAAAGCAGCCATGAAGAACTTGATTTTGCACACGCTGGTTTATTCTGTATTCATTACCTCTTCTAGCTTTGCACAACGCATGAATTCCAATACTCATTTTAAGGAGTTGGAAGAGACAGCAAAAAAGGGGAGTGCTGAAGCTCAATTTAAATTAGGAGACCATTACCAAAGGGGCTTAAAGAGTGAGGATGGGGGTGTTATTTTCCCAAAAGACGATGCGAAGTGCGTATATTGGATGAGAAAATCGGCAGAGCAAGGTTATGCAAAAGCCCAAGGCCGATTAGGGAGTTTCTATGGTCATGGGAATATTGAGGGGATACCAATAGATCAAAAAAAGTCTCTAGAATGGCATCAAAAAGCCGTAGAGAATGGAGATGCTTATTCAGCCTACAGCCTAGGGAGGAAATATGAGAAAGGACATGGGATTGAGAAAAACTTTGAGAAAGCTTACACTTGGTATTTTGAGGCTAAAAAGCTAGGAGGTGAAAGCTATTTAAGCTCTTGCTCTAGGCGTTTTTATTTTCGCAGGCTAAAAGAAATTAATGATCCTGCTGAAATTACAAAATGGATGGAGTTTTGTGCCCCGCATGGAGACAGTTTAATCCAAAATAGTTTAGCTTGGAGATACTACAGGGGGGAGAACGTAGAAGAAGATAAAGAAAAAGCATTTAGCTGGTTCAAAAAGGCTGCTGCAAACGATCACATTTCTTCTCAACATATGGTAGCTGTCTGTTACGCCTCTGGCCAAGGGGTAAAGAAAGATAATAAACTAGCATTCGAATGGTATAAAAAAACGGTTGAAACCCAGAATACAAGTCGAGAGATTATCTTTGGCCGCGACGATAATATCCTCGATCTTGCACATATGTATTACACTGGCAAAGGGACGGCCAAGAACGAGAAAAAAGCATTCGCTCTCACGCAACCATTAGCGGAGAAAGGAAATGCAGAAGCGCAGGTCAGTCTAGGCGCAATGTATTTTAAAGGGCGAGGGGTGGCCAAGCACATGCAGCACGCTTTTAAATGGTTTGAAAAATCCGCAAATCAAGGTGATGCAGAGGCTCAATACAACCTTGGATACATGTATCTTCAGGGTAAGGGCACGGAGAAGAATACTAAAGAAGCATTCCACTGGTATAAACGATCAGCCGAGCAAAATATTGATAAGGCTCAATACCTAGTAGGAATGATGTATTTTCACGGAGATGGGGTCTTGAAAGATCCCCGCCAAGCCAAAGTGTGGATTAAAAAAGCTGATTTGAATGGGTTTAAAAAAGCTGCGGAATTCTGGAAAAAACATAATCTCTGGAAGTATCCTGACCCTCCAATAATCGAAGGCGAAACCTTTTAGTAAAGCCAAAGAGAGGCTCAACGACAATATGATCCGCCTTATACTGGTATTGGCTTAATCCTGCTTCTTAGGCTCCTGCGAGCCTATGCACTCCTACAAAAAGCTATCAGCAACTTTATGGCAAAAACTCGGTTTTTATATTTTTTCAATTCCGATTATAGCGCCGGCACCACACAACCCCCAGATAAGACACCTCGATTCTAAAAGCTGTTTTCTGATGAGATGGTTTTTAAGCATTTGCTGAAGCTGGCTCCTATTAATACATCAACTAGGTTCACCCGTATATGGGGGTTACCCTCTCCGATCTGGCACCAAACACAATTTTCTGATGAGAGTTCCCAAGATGCAGTAGAGATAGAGCCAAGGCCCAGGTTCTAAGATTAATTGAACAAGGCTCGACAATGGCCAAGAGCGTAAGTTTAAAACCCCTCATCAGCTAATCAACGATCCAGATCGACTCCTGCAAGTGGATGATGACCTGATTGCTGATTCTTCTCAGTGATTTTCCTACAACTTTTCCTGCAATAGAATTGCTTAAAGCGGCATTTTCCTGCAATAGAATGCATTTTTGAAGTTTTCGCAACGAACCCATAAAAACTCCACAAACCTAGTAAACAAAAGGCTCAGTGGTTAAACTGAGCCCAAAATGAATGGTGCGCGATGCAGGATTTGAACCTGTGTATACCGAATATTTCATATACTCTAACAGGTATTCCTACAACATTTCCTGCAATAGATGCTTTTAAACGCCTCTAAATGCGCTATACTGCACCCATGAGCAGGCAGAAGAAACGCACAAGGATCGTCGCAAAAAAGGAGGCTGGTTCAAGTCTCATCATCAAAGAACACCACGAAGTAAAAAACGGCAAGGGCTATGCTTCTTTCATCGTTCAAGGGTGGAAGGAAGATGGAAAGTGGAAGCGCAAGCAGTTCAAAGAGCGTTCCGATGCAGAGAGATTTGTTGCCCTCAAGCGGGTGGAGTTGGAAAACAAAGGGCGTAAGCTCGACATGGTTCTCTCTCCCTTGTCAGAGGCTCAGACTCAAGAGGCCGTGAGTGCATTCGATGCACTGAGTGATGCCTACACCCTCAAGCAAGCCGTCGAATACTTTCTCCAAAACCATCGCCCCCCTGAATACACCATCACGTTTAATGATGGGGTGAAGCACTACATAGATGACAAGGAGCGGGATGGAGTAAGACCCCGCACTATCAGACAGGTGCAAGGCGTTCTCAGGGCTTTCGCTAAGGCCACAGGGAACCCCTTGATGCATGAAGTCACCAAGCCCACCATTGAACGTTACCTGAGAGGTTTGAAAGCGAAGGACGGCGAAGCGAAAGCAAAGCGTAAAACATGGAACTCTCACCGTAATGAATTGGCTCAGTTTTTCGATTGGTCAAAAACCGAAGACCTGACAACACATCGCCCGTGGTGCTTCAATAACCCCGTTGAAGGTATCAGGCTCTATTCTGCAAAGCAGGTAGCAGAGCAGAGGCCACCCGTTGCCACAACGACACCAGAGCAAGCACAGCACATTTTCAGCGATCTTATGCGCTACGGGGGCGGCTCATTGGTCAAACCCTTTGCCCTCGCCTATTTCGCAGGAATCAGACCAGACGGGGAACTTGGGAAACTAGCAGGGCGGGAGCAGGATTTAATCAATCTCAAAACGGGGATCATCACAATCCCCGCTGAAATCTCAAAAACGAAAGACGCTCGACAAGTTCACATTTCAGACAACCTCAAAAAATGGCTTGAGGCGTACAAAGGCAAACCAATCATTCCGGAGAATTACATTTCTGCCAGAGTCAAAACGCGGGCGCATTTCAAGCTCAAGCATGATGAAACCCGCCACAGCTTCATCTCCTACCACGTAGCCATTCATCGTTCAGTTGGAGAGGTTGCGTTACAAGCTGGCAACTCTGAAAGCATGGTGAAGAAGCACTATCTCAATCTGCACCCCAGAGAAGAAGGCGAGCATTTCTTTTCCTTGGTTCCTGACATGGAGAACATGAAAGCCATTCTCAGTGATGCCATTACCGTGCCTAGCAGTGAATCTAATTTGAAAGTGGTATGAGTGATTTCACCATAGAACATCCGAACGATTACATGTGGATCGCTAGAAAAGATTTATCTTCTGGCTACATTTACTTTACTATGGGAAGTGCGGTTGCAATGCCGTCGCCGCTCATAGTCATGTCGAAAGTTACTCAAGGCATAAAAAACAGCGATACCACAGCCTTCCTCAAGGATGGTAACGCGCAGCTGTTCATGGAGGCTGTTTGTATCTCATTTCTAAGAAGGCTTCAGCGAAATGAAAGCGACGAAAGTAAAAAGTCGTCACTGGGTTACAGAATCAGGCAGATCATCCAAGCTGGGTTTCTCAAAGATACTATAGGGATTGGCAATGAAGACGGGGGAAAAGAAACCATCGATAAACTCTTAAAAATTGATCTTTTCGAGAAGGTCGTGGAGCATGCCTTGAAGGAGAGTTTTCGTTTTTCCGGGCATGAGGGGGTAAAGATTATAGCATCTCGAATTGAGAAAATTGAAAAGAACCTCAGGTCAACCTCAACAGAAGAAGATACATTTCTCTCTTGTGTATCTCGCAGTGCTACTGCTTTAGATAAGGTTCCGACTCAGAAGGATGTATATGAGTTATGGCATGATGATAGGCTCAGACATAGTCGGGAGACTTTCAATGGCATAAGAGACAGGCTGGGTTTTGCATGGCTACCTCCGGCCAAACGAGGCGAGCAAGCGCATAGCTAAATAGGTAGTATAGAAGTGAGGCTTACTTAACTACGCAGCATACTGTTGCAGGTAGTGGCAGGTTTAAATCATGACCATGTCACATGATACCACTGCAAAAGCAGAGCAACCCAACGAGCCTACTCTTGTAGGTATTCAAACTTGCCTTGAGCAAGTATTCCCAGACCCTGCAACTCGCCCAGGTTTACGAACCTTCCACAAATGGAAAGCCGCTGGTTTTTTGCCGTACCTTCGCATCGGTAAAAGAATTTTTTTTGATCCGGTTAAAGTCCGTGCCGCTCTGGATAAGCAATTCGAGATTCAAACCATCGACCTCTAACCAAAGAAAAACCGCACCCCCTGTTCCCCAGTGACTACGGCTTTCTTTGATTGATTGACGAGTTCATTGTAAAAGCTAAACGCTTTAGGATCAAGGTGTAAAAACCAACACTACCATGAACATTTTTGATTCTATACCAAAACACCCCTACCAAAGAATTCAAACCTTTAGACATCAGGCAGCTCGGGATCGAGCTTGTTATGATGGAGGTTCAAAGGCAAGAAACCACATCTCTATCATTTCCAGAAAGTCAGGTTCATACTTCAACATTTTACAGTTCTTCAACATTGGCGATCAAGAGCCACACATGGTGATAGAGTGTGAGTATAATAGCGAGACAGATCAGATGACAGGGCTTCAAATGCTCACTCTACGGGCTGAATCCATAGCCCCTCTGTTCAACGCTACGATTGGAAAGGAGAGCAACTAATATGAGTGAATTAGCATTTGATGACGACAGGCCAAATCTCCAAGCCTTGAAGCTGAAGCCAGAGGGGGAAGGCCACAATACATCTTTGCTTACAGTCGCAGCAAAAGCCTACAAGCTCGGAGCATCGCGTGAGGATACGTTAGCACATCTCCAATCGGCGTATGCATCGGACAGACCAGATCACAATACAGCACCAGAACGTGCAGTTGACCGAGTCTGGCAAGCCAAGGGGGTTTTGAGCAAGCTGGTTGATCCAGACAAGCCAAAGGCTCCAGCTTTTAACATTACCAAGTTAAACATCTATGACCGCACCAGCATGGCAGAGATCGAGAGCCAATCACCTCACCCTGTAAACATTAAACCATTGGAGGTGATAAAAACCATCTTCAAGAAAGATGACTTGGTTGAGATCGAAGGAGTGAAGGACATCAGCTCAAGGGTTGTGCGCGTTGGTAAAATCAAACGGATTGATGATTCTTGGAAATTCCTCAACCCCTCAGTGTTCAAAAGCAAAGACACACCTAAGGGCAATCACATACCTCGAACTGATAGCAACGTGCTGAAGCGATGCTTCATGATCTTGGAGTGTGACTACGATAAAGAAGATGGCGAGGCCGTGCGGGAGCGATTCAATACATTCGTCATGGTTTGTGGCAAACACCTACCGCTGGTCATGGCCATAGACACAGGAGGCAAGTCTGTTCACTTCTGGTTTTCCTGTCCGGACGGATGGACGGATGAAGTTGACCAAGTGTTCTCCTTGGCTTGTGCGCATGGTGCAGACCATCGTATGAGGATTAAATCACAGAAAGCCCGTATGCCCAACGTGAGCGGTTATGACAGACGCAGAAATCAGAAGCTCATCTACTTCAACCCAGACGCACTAGGTGGAACCTGGGATGTTGAAGGATTGAAGCAGAAGTTTAAACAAACCACTGCACATTCTACAACATTTAACCCTAACGAGGTTTTCTATTTCACGATCAAGGGATCATATTTCGTAGACATCGGTAAATTTTACAGGGGATATTCGCGCAAGTTGCCAGTCATAAAAGGCATCAAAAGATACTACGATGAGCGTGGTTTATCGGATGATGAATCCAAGGCGAAAATCGAGAGTGACTTTGAGAGTATCGAAATTGATAATGCTGTTGATTGGTGTGGAAAACTTGCAGGATACGGCAGGGGCATCAGCTCGCACCAAGGCCGAAAGTTTCTAATTACAGACGGCTTTAATATCCCACACAGTGTGGAGGGTGACTCTCCCCTACATGACAAAGTAATCAGAGAGGCTTTCCCCGATGAGACATCACACATCGTTTTCTTAGCATGGCTCGCGGCGGGAGTTAAAGCCGTCCGTGCAGGTATTCATCAGTCAGCCCCCATGCTTGTTTTAGCTGGCGAGGCTAATGCAGGAAAATCACTACTCGCCCACATCGTGAAAATGGCTCTAGGTGGTCGATCTGCCAACCCCATGACTGCATGGAGCGGCAAGCTTCCTTGGAATGATAATTTGCTCGGTGCAGAATTGCTTCTGATTGATGACTCAGTATCCAGCACTGACCCAAGGGCAAGGAAGGCTTTTGGCGCCATGTTCAAGGAGGCCGTCTATGCTGGCGATGTAACGATTAACACCAGGCAGAAAAGTTCATTCTCCTGCCGACCTGTTTGGAGAGTGATGATCTGTTGCAACGAAACACCGGAAAACCTCTCAGTAATCCCACCACTTGAGGAAGGTATTGAGGACAAGATTGCACTCCTTAGAGTCAACAAAATCACTCCGCCTATGCCGGCAGAAGCTCCGGCTGAGAAAAAAGCCTTTGCTGCTGCTCTGAATGATGAGTTGCCTGCATTCCTACACATGTTGGAAAAGGTGGAGC
>Ga0187219_1001809_pt1 | contig 10149 bp, 10 predicted proteins | sample 13SPOviralmetaG_FD_130162 | JGI IMG/M metagenome (GOLD analysis project Ga0187219, IMG submission 130162) | Marine viral communities from the oligotrophic San Pedro Time Series (SPOT) site, San Pedro Channel, CA, USA - 13 SPOT_SRF_2010-07-21... | ecosystem: Environmental > Aquatic > Marine >... | reverse complement strand
TCTTTAGCTAATGATTTAGCTCGCAATCTTAAAGTAAGCGAAACAAGACTATCTATTACTAGACTAAATCCAAAACCTGATGCTGGCGCAGCTTCTATTATACCTGTTGCTTTACATGTTGAAGACGCTAGTGAAGAAAAACCACTATTAAATAAGGACTAATTAAAATGCCTTTTGTTGAATATAAACTTCATAGAGACACGCAAAATCAAATGGGCAAAACGCCGGAATTTATTTCTTCTGGCGGTTATGACTTTAATGAATCTGATTACACCTATGTGGGTTATATTGCAAAAGAATCCGACAACTTTTTTCACATCCCGAACACTCTAGTTTATTTAGATAGTGCTTCTTATATTGAGAGAAGATCAAATCTTAAATATTCAAATATTGGAGAGTTTTTGCTTCTTGATAGTGATGGCTCAATTCTTGGATACGACAGTAATGGTTATCCATTAAAAATGAGTGATGATTCTTGTAGAATTGAGGCCTCAGACCAGTGGGATGAATTAATTAGGTATCATGAAGATATGGAAAATAAAGGTATTATATTCTAAATGCCTATTATGATTACCGGAAATAGTATTATTTTGTATGGTGGGATACGTGACCCGTTTACCCCTACTACAAACCCTGGTGGTCCACAGGGTCCGACACAACCTCAATATAGAGAAAATACTCAATTTGGTCCTTTAGATTTGATTAGAGGAGTGATTGCAACCGGAGAGCCGACATATGCCGGCAATCCGGCGTCGACCACCGTACAGCATACATCTTTTCAGGCTACTCCACAGGGTTGGGCAATCGGGCCAGGTTATATATGGGCTACAGAATATGCTTACGGTGTAGGAGATGAGCCGTTCGAAGAAGCTAATTCTAGAATATATCAATTTGGAGGTCTTACGGGTAACAGTAATCCAGCAGGTTATGCCTCTGATGGAATGCATTATATGCCAATTCAAGCAACGCCAGGCGCTACAACAACGGTTATTGGATCAACTTTTGGATCTAATGCGCCACAAGGTGGAGGTGGAATTGGCACCTCTTCGGTGAATGCGTATATGACAAAAGGCGGTAGTGCTACTTTTTATCCATATTTTAATCCAAATTTCGCGCCGCGATCTGGAAATTGGTTTAAAGTTCCTCTTAGTGCAACAGGTGCCGCACCGGTTTCAACTAGTAATATTGTCGGCACATATTTACCCCAGCCAGTAACGTATAATGGTGGGCGCTCGGGATCTGCGCCAGATAAATTACATGCAATTAAGGCTGCTGCGAACACAGTTGTTCCAATTACTAGTACTATGCCTTCTCCGTCGTATTCACCACAGATAACGTACACAACCTTTCCTTTTGCCAGTGAAATAGCAACTCAGCTGGCAACAAACATTTCATTACCACAATGGGTAAGTGCTGCGGCGCCGGCTTCAAATGGATGGTATTATCGTACTGCAGGTGGATGGAATTTTTACTCAGAAGGAGATAATTCTATTCATGTCGGTGGCGGAACAGCTGTTAGGCAAACAGTCTGGGGCCAAGCGGGATTTGTCAAATATCCAACGGCATCTGTTAATTCAGTTAGTGTTGCAGCTCAACTGGGTCCTCAGCATAAAACACCTGACGGCCGTGGCATGTATCAAAGTGGTGTTGGTCAAGATGTCGGTGGCGGTAATATATTTTCAGGTGGTGGAGTATACGCGCCTAGCCCACCATCGACAGGGTCGAATCAGTGGGCAATAGTCAAGTATTCAACTGCTAGTAATACTACAATTAATGCTCCGGTATTTACATCATATAGGCCGCTTGCGCCAACGCCTGTCACATTTCCCGGGTCCTCAACGTCCAGCACCCAGCTGCCTTTTGGGTCACCTACGCATTTTGTGTCTGGAGGAGACAGTAAATTATATATGGGTGGAGGATATAATACGAGTCTTGGTGGCCAAGTTAGAGTAGTTCCGACTATAACTCCTTATGCATCATTTGTAAACACTTATGCTCAGGTGCCAACACCACTAATTCGCCGCAGGGGCGGCATGTTTGGAGTTTAAAAAAAAATGGCAATTACTATTACATCATCAAACACACCAACAACCACAACCACTGTTTTTTCAAATAGCGTTGGCCCTGATATAACAATTGTTACGCCTAACACCTCGCAGACTGGCGTATTAGAGCCTACTAATTTTAGTGGCACAATTAATATGACTGGCGGAATTTTGTATGCTGATTTATCTCCAGGTGATTATGGCGGAGCTGGTGGCGCTTCAGCAGTGCCTGTATCTTACACATTAACTAAATCTCCTACCGCCACCGTAAATGAAGGAAATACCGTAACAATTACAATGACCGCCTCTGATGGCGCCACTACCCCATTTCCATATAGTATTACTGGTGTTACAAGTCCTGATTTTAACCCAACTGGTACTCCAACTTCTGGAACAGCTACTCTTGGAACTGCTATTCCTTACCAATTCCAAAATGATTTAACGACTGAAGGCACTGAGACAATGACCTTTTCAGTTCCATCAGCATATCCGGCTGATGGAACTGGGGCAAGCGGTCAAAATATTACAGTTACGGTTGGCGATACTTCTACAAGCCCTGGAGGCGGAGGTGGTAGTTCTGGTCCTTATTACCTTCCTGGAGGCACACCTTATACTCAAAGCCCTTATATTACTAATCCAAATAGTACACATTCTATTGCTAATACTTGGTATAGAAGAGGAATTGTAAGATTTAATTATCCAAGCACTGAGCTTTCAACAGCAGGGCTTTCTAGTTCTAAAACAATTAATTCGTGTTCATGGTATTTAAACACCGCGCCTAACCGCCCAGTGGCTCCGCAATTTACAATTGCAATGGGCCCTACTCCTAACACCGCGACTACTAATAGTTCTAGTTACTATTCATCTACTATTAATTATGGCCCAACGCCCTATGCGTGGTCTGGTTCAGGCGCAAAAACGTTTACATTTAGTACGCCATTTACATATCCAGGATCAGGCGGAATTCAAATGAACGTAACTTGGGGGCAAGTTACACCAAACTATAATGCCTCTGGAACAATAAGACTAAGATCTCCAGGTGTTCAATATTATGCGAGAACAGATGGTAGTGGATCTTATCCAATTTCATCTTCTGCAAACCAGTCTTATAACTCTGGCCGACCAATTACCCAGTTAGGAGTATGATATGGTAGTACGTTTTTTACAAAGACATCCTACGGGAAGCCCCACGACGCCGAGTCCTGGTAATCCAAATCAGTCGAACAATGGTTACTCATTTCAGATGTCTTTTGGTACGCCAAACACCACGCATTATTCAATAAAATCTGCTGGGCCTCACCAAGCGGCTTCAGCGTTTATGCCAACTCTAGCTCCCGGAAGGGGTGTGCAGCCACGTAATGGAGGCTATCAATATGCTTCTTTTACATTTGGCAGTTACTTTACTGAAAACTCTCCAAGTTTTGTACAAATGAATATGGGTGGGAGAATTAAAGGTGTTGGATTACAGCCATATTTTAATAAAGATATGATTGGTACAACTGGATGGTTTAGTGGCGGCGCCAACAGCCCGCTTGTCAATAACTCACCACTTGGCGGCAGTAAAAGCACTACGAGACAGAATGTCTTCTATACTAATTTTGCAAATAAAACTTCTATAATGGTAGGTACTGCCGGACCAGCACACCACGGCCTGACGGAATCGCATAAAGCTGCATCACCTACTCATGTATATTGGATGCGTGGCGCCCAATATCCAAGCACCAACAACTTCTCCAATACTTTTTGGAAAATGTCAAAACAGCATCAAATTGAGACAGTAGGAAATCCATCTGTCAGTTCTTATCCGACAAAATTTATTTTGCAGCCAGTATCATCTATTCCATCCAATAGGGTAGGCACTCCATATTCAGAAGATACAAATGGAAGAATATATGTTTGGAATATTAGCAGCTGGCAGACTACTCCATATTTGTCTGATACTTCTTTTACATCAGGTGGAAACTATGCCTCTCAGTACAATGCTCCTGGGGATTTTTCGTGGAATCATGGTCAAGCAGCATCATCAAAAACATATGCTAAACTTTTTGTTGGCAGTGGCCCAGCTCATAAATATTATCCAGGAAATAGTAATGGTCTTAGAGAACAAACAGTTCAATTTCCGTATGCCGCATTTCCATATGGTAACAGTTATAGCGTACCTCAAGCAGACATGGGGCAAAGCTTAGTACCTCAAACTGGATCTGGTTCTAGCAACAGAGGGCCTCAAGGCACATATGGAGGACACGCCGCCACTAGCAGTGCGTCCTCGGGTTATGTTTGGGGTGGATGGTCAGCTAACAGCGGCTGTCCAAACACTATTTCTGCTGTAATTGGAAAAGTAAGAGTCTATCCGCACGCAACAGCTGATGGCGAAGCCACAACGTTAGGAGATACTAATTATGTTGGCCATTACGGCGGAAAAGTATCTAGCGGCGGGGATGCCTATCAAGCTATGTATCACATTGGATCACCCACGCTAGCTATAACACCGAATACATACCCTCTTAATTTTAGTAGTGAAACAGAAAAGACTTTTGTTTTTCCATATGCTTCTTTTACTTCGGTTACTGCCTTTAATAGCTATCAACCTTCATTATCATTCTACCCTAATTATCTCCGCTCAGGTTATTATTCAGGGTCATATGGTCATGCAAATACGTAAGTATAAATAAGTAAAAAGATTCAAAGGTTTTAAACATGGCTAATCCAAACAGCAGGCAGAGTTTAATTGATTACGTAATGCGTTCATTGGGTGATCCAGTAATTGAAATCAATATTGACCCTGAACAACAAGAAGATCGTGTAGATGAAGCTCTTCAATACTATCAAGAATTTCATTCTGATGCGACTTTAAGAACATATTTAAAACACGAAGTAACAGCAGACGATGTTACAAATCAATATATTTCTTTAGATAGTAGTATTACTTATGTATCTAGACTGTTTCCAATAAAAGGTGGTGCAGTTACAAAAGATTTTTTCGATATTAAATACCAATTACATTTAAATGACATTGCAAACCTTCATACATATATGGGCGATTTAGCTTATTATGAACAAATGCAGCAATACTTATCATTAATTGATATGAAGTTAAATGGTACTCCTCAAGTTCAATTTTCAAGAAGAGAAAATAGACTTTATATTCATGGCGATTTCGAAGATAAAGATATCGAAAAGGATGATTATATTGTAGCAGAAGTTTATAAGATTTTAGACCCTGATACAAACACTTCGATTTATAATGATCGCTGGTTGAAAGAATACACCACGGCGTTATTTAAAAGGCAATGGGGTTCTAATTTAATTAAGTTTGAAGGTATGACTCTTCCTGGTGGCGTAACTCTTAATGGCAGACAAATCTTTGAAGATGCACAACAAGATTTAGAACGGCTAAGAGAATCTATTCGTTTAGAGCATGAATTCCCATCAGATTTTTTTATGGGGTAAATTATGGCAACTAATATGTATTTCAGCCAAGGCAGTAGACCAGAGCAACAATTATATGAAGAAATTATAATTGAATCTCTAAAAATCTATGGCCAAGATATTTACTATCTTCCGCGGGATATTGTAAATAAAGATAATATTTTAAATGAGGATGCTAATTCTCGTTTTAATTCGTCATATAAAATTGAAATGTATATTGAAAACATTGAAGGTTTTGACGGCGAAGGAGATCTATTTACAAAATTTGGAGTTGAAATACGAGATCAGGCCACATTTATTGTGGCAAAAAAACGTTGGGAGCAAACTGTTGCAAGATATGATAATGAACTTGAAGGTGTAAGACCCTTTGAAGGTGATTTACTTTACATTCCGTTTTCTAAAAAATTATTTGAAATTACGCATGTTGAGCATGAACAACCGTTTTACCAATTAAAAGACCTGCCAACGTACAAGTTGCGTTGCGAACTATTTGAATTTAGTGGTGAAGACTTTGATACCGATATTACTGACGTAGATGATATAGCTAGAGATTATGGCTATGAGTATTTACTTACACTAGATTCAGATGGCGGTGGTTTTACATTAGGAGAAACTGTAAATCAGACATTCTCATCTGGCATTGTAATGTCAGGCGAAGTTTCTCGTTGGAGTGATTCAGATCTTATTCTTGGAGTTATTAATGCTGGCGCTGATGATGGATTATATCATACATTTGTTAGTGGCAGATCAATTGTAGGTACAACAGATTTAGATACTTCAGCTGATGAGTTATTTGCATCGTCTAATGTAGCATCAGTAGCTGAAAATAATCAATTATCAAATACTGAACAAAATACATATTTTGATACACTTACTGATTTCTTAGATTTTTCTGAATCTAATCCATTTGGAGATCCTGAATAATGGACGAAATGTTTGATTTTGGCTTTACAGCCGTAGACGAAGATGAGCTTCAAACCGTACAACAAACTGCTGCTGTAGCACATGATGCTGAGCAATTAGCTATGACTACTCAATCTAGATTAGATAAGCTTTATAATTCTGTAGTTCCACTTTTAAATAATTTAAAGAAAAATCCAGAAAAAGAATATATTCTGTGGCCAAATAGATTAGAAAAAATAGAATTATTTGAAACAAAGCTTCAACAAATATATAAAGGTTAGATATGTTCGGCGGTCACTTTTATCACGAAAAAATTAGAAAAAGCGTAGCTATTTTTGGCGCGCTATTTAATAATCTTTATGTCATTCGTAAAAATTCTTCGGGATCTGTAATCAATCAAATGAAAGTTCCATTAGCATATGGGCCAAAACAAAAATTTCTCGAAAGAATTAATCAGCAACCAGATTTAGTTGATGACTCAAAAGTATCAATTAAACTACCAAGAATGTCTTTTGAAATCACGGCTATTGCATATGATTTAACAAGGCAACTTCAAAAGAATAACACCTTTTCCCAAGCTGGGTCAAATGTTAATAAAAGAAATAAATTTAACTCTTATGTTCCATATATTATTAGCTTTCAATTAAGTGTTTATGCAAAAAACCAAGATGATGCTTTACAAATTGTAGAACAAATATTTCCTTATTTTACGCCTCAATATACTTTGACGATTAAGCCATTTGATGATTATTCAAATATAAAAGAAGATATTCCAATTTCTTTATCTGGGATTTCATTTACTGATGATTATGAAGGAACTCAAGAGCAAAGACGCACAATAATATATACTTTAGACTTTGATATGAAAGTCAATTTTTATGGACCTATTTCTGCTAAAACTATTATTCGCCAAGCGGATACTAATCTTTATCAGATTGACAATGGGCTTAACGATTCAGACGTCGCTTTAGAAAAAATATCTGTTGCTCCAAATCCAATAGATACTATTGGTTTAGCAGATAGCGACTTTGGGTTTACTGAAACAATAACTTATTATGGCGATAGTGCTTAATGGATTCTGATACACCTGATAATGATTTTGAATATGCTAGAAGAAATTACCATGACTTACTAGCAAAAGGCACTGATGCGCTTGAAGAGATGATAGAAGTTGCTAGGGCAACAGAACATCCTAGAGCGTTTGAAGTATTTTCTAATATGATGAAACATGTGGCTGATATTAATGGAAATTTATTAGATCTTCATAAAAAGAAAAAAGACTTTGATAAAAAGGATGAATTGACGGAGTTGCCTAAAGGCCAAACCACAAATAATGTATTCATTGGATCTACAACAGATTTACAAAGAATGCTAAAACAAGAAGAAAAAATTATAGATCATGAATGACACCTATCTTGGCAATCCTAATGTAAAGCGCGATGGGATTGTTCAAAATTGGACTGAACATGAAGTGCAAGAATATGTTAAGTGTATGAACAGCCCGGCATATTTTGCATCGAAATATTGTAAAATTATTTCGCTTGACTTAGGATTAGTTCCATTTGAGCTTTATCCATATCAAGAAAAAATGTTTAACCATTTTAACAATAACAGATTTAATATTGTATTAGCATGCCGTCAGTCTGGTAAATCCATTTCTTCGGTAGTATATTTGCTATGGTTTGCCATTTTTAATCCAGAAAAAACAATTGCTATCCTTGCAAATAAAGGAGCAACTGCTCGTGAAATGTTATCTCGGGTAACGATGACACTTGAAAATTTACCTTTCTTTTTGCAAACCGGATGTAAAGCTTTAAACAAAGGTTCTATAGAATTTAGTAATAACTCTCGTATTATTGCTGCGGCAACATCTGGTAGTTCTATTCGTGGTATGTCTGTTAACCTTCTATACCTTGACGAATTTGCTTTCGTTGAAAGAGCAGCAGAATTTTACACATCTACATATCCAGTTGTATCATCTGGTAAAAATACTAAAATTATTATTACATCAACAGCAAATGGCATTGGTAATACATTTCAAAAGATATGGGAAGGCGCTGTCCAAAAAACAAATGAATTTACGCCATTTAAAGTAGATTGGTGGGATGTTCCTGGAAGAGATATAGAATGGAAAAAACAAACCATTGCTAATACATCTCAGATGCAATTTGACCAAGAGTTCGGTAATACATTTTTTGGCACGGGTGATACATTAATATCTGGAAATAAACTATTAGAATTTAGAGCTAAACCATCTAAAGCATTGTTAGAATCTAATTCATTATATATTTATGAAGAACCTAAAAAAGAACATGACTACGTTATGACAGTCGATGTTTCGAGGGGAAGAGGACAGGATTATTCAACTTTTAATTTGATCGATATTAGCGCTCGCCCGTTTGAACAGGTTGCTGTATATCGCAATAACACTATCTCTCCATTACTCTTCCCAAATATTATTTATAAATATGCAAAACTATACAATGAAGCAATGGTTGTAGTAGAATCTAATGACCAAGGCATGTTTGTATGCAATGGGTTATATCATGAACTAGAATATGAAAATCTGTTTATTGAGTCAGCTATTAAAGCAAATGCGCTTGGGGTTGAAATGACTCGTAAAGTCAAGCGACTTGGTTGTTCTGCTATAAAAGATATATTAGAAGAAAATAAATTAGAAATATATGATGAAAATACTATATTAGAAATATCTACATTTGTGGCAAAAGGTCAATCATACGAAGCTTCAGATGGCAACCACGATGACTTAATGATGAATTTAGTTATGTTTGGTTATTTTGCGACAGGAGATTATTTTAGAAATCTTACTGATATTAATTTAAAAGAAATGATGTTTAAACAGAGAATGGAAGAAATTGAAGCCGATGTCGTGCCATTCGGGTTTATTGATGATGGAGTAGAAGAAACTGAAGACATTCCAGAAAATTCTTGGTCTTTAGATGGCGATATAGAAGTTAAATATGACCCTAGTCACACCAATTTTTAAAAATTATAAATACTAGTAATTGAATATTCGTATCATGATTACTTATAATTGTTTCACTGGAAAAGGAAAACAAAGATGGCAATAGGCGTACCTTCCGAATCTCCAGCTATTATCGTCAAAGAAGTAGATCTAACAGGCGGTGTGCCTAACGTTCAATCTACTACTGGCGCATATGCTGGTGAATTTCGTTGGGGCCCGGCGGAAGTAGCTACTAAGATCAGTACAGAAACTGAACTAGCTACAACTTTTGGCGCACCAGACGACAACCGCGCAGTTGACTTCCATACAGCTGCATATTTTTTAAAATATTCTAATGCACTTCAAGTCGTTCGTGCAATAGATGGAGACAGCGCTGCAAACGCTGCCGCAGGCCTCGCAGGCCAAGATTCAGCAGATCTTATTAAGAATGCTGACCATAGAGATACACTTACTGGACTTGCTGATTGGACAGCAAAATATCCAGGAACACTAGGAAACAGCTTAAAATACGCTGTTCTTAATAATGGATCTTGGGCTACAGATGCAGCATCATTTAAAGCGCAATTTGATGGACAACCGGATGCAGGTGAAGTTCACGTTCTCGTGCTTGATGAGGATGGCGTAATTACAGGTACTTCAAATAGTGTACTAGAAAGATATTCATTCTTATCAACTTCAGCTTCAGCAACAAACGCTGATGGTTCAACAAACTATGCAAAAGACGTTATTAATGCTAGATCAAACTGGCTTTGGTATAATGGTGCTTCCTTTGCAGACGCAAAAGAT
>Ga0187219_1001808_pt1 | contig 10152 bp, 6 predicted proteins | sample 13SPOviralmetaG_FD_130162 | JGI IMG/M metagenome (GOLD analysis project Ga0187219, IMG submission 130162) | Marine viral communities from the oligotrophic San Pedro Time Series (SPOT) site, San Pedro Channel, CA, USA - 13 SPOT_SRF_2010-07-21... | ecosystem: Environmental > Aquatic > Marine >... | reverse complement strand
TTTAGAGATGAAACTAAAAATAGTATATTTAACTTAGTTAAACTATACGAGCAAATAGATTACAACGAAGAAATGTCTAGAACATTAGGTATTACTAAAGGTAATTTTCAATGGGTTAACGGCGTTAAAGATTCAACAGTAATATTCTACCCAGATAATAAAGGTAGATTTAAATTAAGCTGGACACCACCATCACAACTGCAAAACAACGTTATAATAAAAAACGGCGTTAAACACCCAGGCAATGAACATATGGGTGCTTTTGGTTGTGACAGCTACGATATATCAGGAACAGTAGATGGTAAAGGATCAAAAGGCGCATTGCACGGCTTGACAAGGTTTTCAATGGAAGATGCACCTGCTAATAGCTTTTTCTTAGAGTATTTAGCAAGACCTCAGACCGCAGAGATATTCTTTGAAGACGTTCTAATGGCGTTAGTATTTTACGGGATGCCTTTACTTGCAGAGAATAATAAACCTCGTCTATTGTATTATTTACGAAGACGTGGTTACAGAGGTTTTAGTATGAACAGACCTGATAAAGTTTGGAATAAATTATCTACTGCAGAAAAAGAAGTTGGTGGAATACCTAACTCAAGTGAAGATATAAAACAAGCTCATGCAGCTGCAATTGAAATGTACATACAAGATCACGTGGGTATGAAAAAAGATGGATCGTTTAGTGACTGCTATTTTAATGACTTGCTAAACGACTGGGCTAAGTTTGACATAAACAAAAGAACAAAGTTTGATGCATCTATAAGTTCTGGACTTGCCATCATGGCTAACAACAGACATTTATACGCACCAAACGTAAAAATAGAAAAACAAAAATTAAACATAAGTATTGCTAGGTACACAAACACAGGTAGTACATCTAAATTAATAAAATAAATATGGCTGAATCAGTTATAAGAAGTTATTTCCCTAGTCAAGTAGTTAGTGACGATGAAAAAAGAAGTTTTGAGTATGGGCTCAAGGTTGCTAAAGCTATTGAAAACGAATGGTTCGTTTATGATAGAGGTACTAATAAATTTGACTCACAAAGAAATGATTTTCACAGGTTAAAACTATACGCAAGAGGAGAGCAGTCAATACAAAAATATAAAGACGAGCTATCTATAAACGGTGATTTATCTTATTTAAATTTAGACTGGAAACCAGTACCTATTATATCTAAGTTTGTAGATATTGTTGTAAACGGTATTTCAGAAAGAACATACGACATAAAAGCTTATTCACAAGACCCATATGGAGTTGCGAAAAGAACAAAGTATATGGAAAATATACAAGCCGATATTATTGCGTCGCAATTAAATGATTTTGCGGCTGAAGCTTTTGGTGTTGATTTATACAAAAACAAAAAAGAAGAACTACCTGAAACACAAGAGGAACTAGATCTTCACATGCAGCTAACATACAAGCAGTCCGTAGAAATGGCAGAGGAGCAAGCATTAAACGTTTTGTTAGAAGGTAATAAATATGAATTAACTAAAAAAAGATTTTACTATGATTTAACAGTGTTAGGCGTAGGTGCTGTTAAAACAAGTTTTAATACTTCTGAGGGTGTTACTGTAAAATATGTTGACCCAGCTAACCTTATATATTCTTACACTGAGTCGCCTTATTTTGAAGACATATACTATGTTGGTGAGGTTAAATCAATACCTGTTAATGAACTTGTAAAACAGTTTCCAAACATGACTAATGTAGAGCTTGAAGACATAGTTAAAAACCCTGCGTACAACAACTCTAATTACGATGGTAACTTTGCAAACAGAGGTGGTATAGACCCTAATAAAGTTCAAGTTTTATATTTTAATTATAAAACATATATGAACGAGGTTTACAAAGTAAAAACTACTGGTAGTGGAGCTTCCAAAGCAATACCTAAAACAGATAAGTTTAATCCAGTTATAGATGAATCAACTAACTTTGATAAACTATCAAGATCAGTTGAAGTGTTATACGAAGGAGCTGTAATACTAGGCACAGATAAACTGTTAAAATGGGAGCTTGCTAAAAACATGGTTAGACCTAAAAGTGATTACACTAAGGTTAAAATGAACTATAGCATCGTAGCACCTAGATCTTATAAAGGTAGAATAGAATCTCTTGTAAGACGTATAACTGGTTTTGCTGACATGATACAGCTTACGCATTTAAAAATCCAACAAGTATTAGCTAGAATGGTTCCAGATGGTGTTTATTTAGATGCTGATGGTCTAGCTGAAATAGATTTAGGTAACGGTACAAACTATAATCCACAAGAAGCTTTAAACATGTTCTTCCAAACAGGTTCTGTTATTGGGCGAAGTTTCACTTCTGAAGGTGATATGAACCCAGGTAAAGTGCCGATACAAGAGATAACAAGTGGTAGTGGCGGTAACAAGATGCAAGCATTAATTGGTAATTACAACTATTACTTACAGATGATAAGAGATGTGACAGGGTTAAATGAAGCAAGAGATGGTAGTACACCTGATAAAAATGCTTTAGTTGGAATACAGAAAATGGCCGCTGCTAATAGTAACACTGCAACAAGACATATATTACAAGCAGGTTTATTTTTAACACAAGATATTGCTGAACAACTATCTTTAAGAGTTTCTGACATTATAGAATATTCACCAACTAGAGAGGCGTTTATACAGCAAATAGGAGTTCACAACGTTGCAACTTTAGAAGAAATGAAGCAGTTGCACCTATATGACTTTGGTATATTTATAGAGTTAATGCCAGATGAAGAAGAGAAAGCAATGCTTGAAAACAACATTCAAGTAGCTTTAGCGCAACAAAGTATAAACTTAGAAGACGCTATTGATCTTAGAGAAATAAAAAATGTTAAATTAGCTAATCAATTGTTGAAAATACGTAGAATTAAAAAACAAGCACAAGATCAGTTGATGCAACAACAAAATATACAAGCACAGTCACAAGCTAATATTCAAGCACAGCAAGCGTCTGCACAGCTTGAAGTTCAAAAAGAACAAGTTAAAACACAAAGCGAGGCACAGCTTGAGCAAATGAAAGCTGGTTTAGAAGCTCAAAAGCAAGCACAAGAAGTTGCTTACAAAAAAGAGTTGATGCAACTAGAGTTTCAAATGAACATGCAGCTTAAGTCTATGGAGGTAGAAGCTGTAAAAGGTAAAGACGAAATGAAGGAAAATAGAAAAGATGAAAGAACAAAAATACAAGCTACACAACAAAGTGAGCTTATAGATCAAAGAAAAAGTGGAAAACCACCTAAAAACTTTGAGTCCGCAGGTAATGATATATTAGGAAGCGGATTTGATTTAGGTGCTTTTGACCCTAGATAACAATTATTAATTATTATTATATTATATTATGGAAGAAAATGTAGAAAACGTAGCGGATAACGTTACAAAGCTAGACATTTCTCAAGCTGTGGAACAACCGGTTGATGATAGTGTCACAAAGTTAGATTTAAATAAACCAGAAACACCAGTAGAAGATGAAGTTAAAGAAGATAACCCTGACAACGAGAGAGTGGTTGGAGTCGATGAAAATGCCGATGCCACAGAAAAACAAGAAGAAGTACAACCGGAAGTTGAAGCACAAGAAGCTCCAGTATTAGAAGAAATCACTGAAGAAGAAGTTCAAGAGCAAACAGAAGAATTAACTGAACAAGTTGAAGAAGCTGTAGCCGAAGCCCAAGAAACTGGAAAAGCTTTGCCTGAAAATGTTCAAAAGTTAATGGACTTTATGGACGAAACCGGTGGTACACTAGAAGATTACGTTCGTCTTAACCAAGATTATTCTAGTTATGACGATATGACAGTACTCAGAGAGTACTATAAACAAACTAAATCTCATTTATCATCTGATGAAATAGAATTTTTAATTGAAGATTCATTCTCGTATGACGAGGAAGTAGATGAAGAAAGAGATATTAAAAAGAAAAAAATAGCGTTAAAAGAGCAAGTTGCCAACGCTAAAAGCCACTTAGACGGGCAAAAGTCTAAATACTATGAAGAGATCAAAGCTGGTTCTAGGTTAACACCTGAAGCTAAAAAAGCTATGGATTTCTTTAATAGGTACAACAAGGAGTCGGAAGAAACTCAAAAAATAGCGGATAAACAAACAAAAAATTTTTTAAATAAAACTAATCAAGTTTTTAACGATAAATTCAAAGGTTTTGAATACAACGTCGGAGATAAAAGATATAGGTTTAATGTGAACAATGCTAATGAGGTTAAGACCACCCAAAGTGATATTAATAATTTTACCAAGAAGTTCTTGAATGAAAATAATGAAATGTCAGACGCTAAGGGTTATCATAAATCTCTTTATACTGCAATGAACGCTGATGCTGTTGCTAATCACTTTTACGAACAAGGTAAGGCTGATGCTTTAAAAGAAAGTGTTGCTAAATCTAAAAACGTAAGTATGGACCCAAGACAATCATTTAGTAATGAAAATACTAGTGGTGGTACTAAGTTCAGAGCGCTTAGCGATGATTCTCCTAACTTTAAGTTTAAAATTAAAAACAAATAATAATAAATTTAAAAATTAAAAAATAAAAAATTATGGCAGTAGGAACAATTACGCCAGCGGTAGGTAGTTTACCAGCTACTCCCTCGGCAATAAAACAAACAGTTGCAAGTGCTTACGTAGACTTACGTGACTCTGGATGGGCGCAACAATATTTACCAGATCTTATGGACAAAGAAGCTGAAGTTTTTGGAAACAGAACTATTTCAGGATTTCTTGCACAAGTAGGAGCTGAAGAAGCGATGGCATCTGACCAAGTGGTTTGGTCTGAGCAAGGTCGTTTACACGTATCTGCGGCAGGTATTATTGTAGCGGCTACAGGTGTGGTAACTAGCACTGCGCACGGTGTTAGAAAACACGATACTGTAGTGTTAAATAGAGCTGGTGTTGGTACATTAAAATGTTTAGTAACAGCTTCTGACGCTGACACTTTTACTGTATTACCTTATACTCAAGCGGCTATGAACACTGGTTCTGGAACTACATTTACAGATGGTGCTGTAACTGGATTTGTATTTGGATCTGAATTTAAAAAAGGACAAGAGGGTCATGTAAAAGGTTTAGAACCAGATTTTAAATCTTTAGAAAACAAACCAGTTATTATTAAAGACTTGTACGAAGTTTCAGGATCTGACGCTTCAGCTATTGGTTGGATTGAAGTTTCTGGTGAAGAAGGACAAAACGGTTACATGTGGTATTTAAAAGCAAACGGAGATACAATGGCTAGATTTACGGATTACTGTGAAATGACTTGTATTGAAGGTGAGCTAAACGCTAATCTAGCTGCTACAGGTACTACAGGTGAGAAATTAGGATCTATATCTGGTACTCAAGGTTTATTTGCAGCTATCGAAGAAAGAGGTAATGTTATGACTGGTGGTTACGACAGCGGTGCAGATGCTTTAGGTTCTATGGATTTAATGTTAAAGAGATTTGACTCTCAAGGTGCTATTGAAGAAAACATAATGTTCTTAAACAGAGATCACTCTCTAGCTATTGACGATATGTTAGCTTCTTTAAATGGATCTGCCCAAGGTATTGGAGGTGGAAGTGGAGCTGCTAATACTATACAAGGTACTTCTTTTGGTTTATTTGACAATTCAGCTGATATGGCTTTAAATCTAGGTTTTACTGGATTTAGAAGAGGTACTTATGACTTTTACAAGTCTGACTGGAAATATCTAAATGATGCTACTCTTAGAGGTGCTTTTACAGATATTAACGGTGTTGTAGTACCAGCTGGTACTTCTAATGTTTATGACCAAATAATGGGTAAAAACATGAAGAGACCTTTCTTACACGTTAGATACAGAGCTTCACAAACTGAAAGCAGAAAAATGAAAACTTGGATCACTGGATCTGTTGGAGCTGCGACTTCACAGTTAGACGCGATGGAAGTTAACTACTTATCTGAAAGATGTTTAGTAACTCAAGGTGCTAATAACTTCTTCTTAATGAAGTAAGCATTTATTACTTAAGGATCGAGGCTTCGGCCTCGACCCTTTATTTTATTAACTTATATTATATTATATTATGGCAAAAAAAGAAAAAATTAAAGAGGTGGTTGTTGAAACACCAACGGTTATGGAAACTCCAAAACCAAAAATTAAAGTTGAGCCTAAAAAGCCAACTTGGGAAATAAAAGAAAGAAAGTATATATTAAAAGGAAGTTCTCCTTTATGTCACATACTAAGAGGTAGTAATATATACTGGTTTGATGAGAATAAAGGTTACGAAAGAGAACTTAAAATAACTGAAAACCAAAAAACACCTTTTGTAGATGAATTTAAAGGTCAAGTTAAACTTTCTCATATAATGTTTATGGACGGTATATTAATTGTGCCAAAAGAAAAACAAACATTACAAAAACTTTTATCTTTATATCACCCAGATAAAGACAGGGTGTATTTTGAATACAATGCTATTCAAGACGCTACTGATGAAGTAGAAATTTTAGAATTAGAAATCGAAGCATTAATGGCAGCTAAAACTATAGACATAGATATGGCTGAAGCAATTATGCGTGTAGAATTAGGTTCTAAGGTAGCAGAGATGAGTTCTAAAGAACTTAAAAGAGATTTACTATTATATGCTAAGAAAAATCCAGCTGTATTCCTAGAACTTCTTAATGACGATAATGTTGTGCTTAGAAACTTTGGTATTAGAGCAACAGAAATGGGGTTATTAATATTATCTCAAGATCAAAGAACATTTAGCTGGGGATCTAATAATAGAAAACTAATGAACGTTCCTTTTGATGAACATCCATATTCAGCTTTAGCATCATGGTTTAAAACTGATGAAGGTATGGACATTTACAAAACTATTGAAAAACAATTGAAGTAAAAACCTTTGTAGAAGCAGTCGCTCTACGGGGCGATTGCAAACTACAAATTAAAAAGAAATTATGGCAGTAAGTATAGATACAGTATATCAAAGAGTGTTGGCTATTGCCAACAAAGAACAAAGAGGTTATATAACACCTCAAGAATACAATTTATTTGCCAACCAAGCTCAGATGTCTATATTTGAGCAATATTTTTATGACATAAGTCAGTTTGACAGATTACCGGGTAGTGAACACCCTTACTCTGATATGACGACTTTGTTAGAAGAAAAAATAAGTATATTTAAAAAAAGAAACCAACCAGTTGCAATCACAAACCAATATGGCGATGGAGTATTACCTACAGACATGTATAGGTTAGGTACTGTTTTGAGATTTGCTTTACCAAATGTAACAGGTTCAACAGCTGCAGAAATAGAAGAAGTTTCAGATGAAGAATATATGTATTACAGTGCTTCGCCGCTAGCAGCGCCTTCAAAATATCGACCGATATATATAAGAAATTCAGCAACAACAATAAAGCTTTACCCAAACGCTACAACTATAAATACTGGTTTAGATAAAGCTGCAACTCAATATTTCCAGCAAACTGGAAAAAACCAATACAACGGGCAAAACAACCAGTTTAACGCTGAGGGATTTAGTTTAGCCCCATCAAGCACTCAAGGCGGTAGCGGTAGCGTTAATGTTTACATGCAAGAAGCGCCAACAGATCAAATTAAAGTTGGTCAAGTTGTTACTGGTACAAGCATAGTTACGTCACCTGCTACAACAGTAAAAAGTTTTACTGCGGGAGCAACTACAACTCTTGGTGTTGGAGGTATAACTAATGGTTCAAAAACATTTACAGTAGTTGCACCAACCAGTGGTAATGGTAATATTGCTATAGGGCAATTACTACCTACACCAACATTTCCAGCAGAAACAACTGTAGCTGGTGTTCAAGGTCTTGTCGTAACAGCAAGCGTAGCCGCTGATAACAACGTGGCCGCTGGGGTTGGTATAGAATTTTTAGGTCATTTAACTTTATCACAACCACCGTCCGCAGCTTTAACATCATTAAACGCCCTAACATTTAACGAAGCAGACTCTTTGTCTTATATAGAATCTGGGCAAAGTGTTACAGGGTCTGGAGTTCCGGCTAACACAACGGTGTCTGCTGTAAACGGTAGCGTTATTACTTTATCAAACGACCTCACAACTGGAGGTTTTGTTACACTTACATTTGCTTCTGATGATATTAAATGCCATTATATAAGAAGGCCGGTTGATGTTGTTTGGGGTTACAACACTGTTAACTCAACAGCCTTGTACAACTCTAGCATATCAACAAACTTTGAGCTACACGAGTCAGAGGAAACTCAACTTGTTATTAAGATATTAGCTTTAGCAGGTATTTCTATGAAAGACCAAAGCATGTACCAAATAGCTACGGCAGAAGAAAACAGAACTATTCAACAAGAAAAATTATAATAAATGGGATTATTAGACAACAGCTCACAAAAATCATATTACGAAGGAACAGAATTTGGTGGTTATCAATTTATTTCATTAGAAGATGTAATAAATAACTTTATAGTTTCTTACGTTGGTGATGATAAAATAATAAGTAAAATAAAAAGAGGTGATGTTGCTTTTCATGCGCAAAGAGCTTTGCAAGAATTAAGTTTTGATACTTTTAAATCTACAAAATCCCAAGAAATTGTAATACCACCATCGCTGACAATGGCTTTGCCACAAGACTATGTTAACTATGTAAAAGTAACATATACTGACAATGCCGGTATAGAGCATGTTGTATACCCAGTTTCTAAAACATCAAACCCACTAAAAATATCTCAAGATGCTAACGGTGTTTATCAATTTACTGGTGACAACTTAAACACTTCAAATGATTCTACAACTTGGGATAAATACAAAACACACACAACTAGTAATAACGATAACAGCAGTGACCAATATGACGATGGTTTATATGATTTAAATGTTGGTCAGAGATATGGTCTTGATCCACAATACGCACAGACTAACGGTTCTTTTTATATAGACGAGTTAAAAGGAAAAATACATTTTAGCTCTAGTTTTTCAGGAAAAACTGTAACCTTAAAATACATAAGTGATAGTTTAGGTACAGATGCTGAAATGCAAGTACATAAGTTTGCTGAAGAAGCTATGTACAAGTGTATAGCATACGCTGTAATGTCTACAAGAGCTAACGTGCAAGAATATATTGTTCGTAGATTTCAAAAAGATAAGTTTGCTTCTGTTAGAAAAGCAAAACTAAGACTTTCAAATATAAAATTAGAAGAAATAAGCCAAATACTTAGAGGTAAATCTAAACAAATAAAACACTAGAGCATGCCAGAGATTAAAAATACTTTTACCTCGGGAAAGATGAACAAAGATCTTGACGAAAGATTAGTTCCAAACGGACAGTACGTAGATGCGTTAAACATAGATGTTGCATCGTCTGCTTCTGATAATGTGGGTACAATTCACAACTCTTTTGGTAATGTTAGAAAAGACACAATGCATAACATAGGTGGAAAATGTATTGGGTCTATGGTAAACAAAGAAGACCAAACAATAATATGGTTTATTGCTGGTGGTAGTGTAGATGCTATAGCAGAATACAACCCAGTAACAGATATTACAACACCAATATTAATATCTCCATTAGAAGGCTCAGCCGGAGCTTTTTTAAAATTCAACGCAAACAGACTTATTACAGCTATTAACGTTATAGATGGTTATCTATATTGGACAGATAATTATTCAGAGCCAAAAAGAATAAACATTAAAAGAGGTAAAGCAGGTAGATACACGTCTTCTAGTTCTATAGCAAACTTATGGACTACAACTACAAAGTTAAAATTAAAAGATGGTACTTTTGATGGCAATGTATTAGAAAAACATTTAACTGTAGCTAGGCCATACCCTATAAATGCACCAACTTTAACTTTATCAAACTCGCTAAGACCAGGTAGTGATGACTCTACAGTAAAAATATCTAGTAATACGTCTACAATGCCTAGTGATGTTGGTGACGGTAATAATGACAAAACTTGTAATATATATGGAAGAGGATCTGGGTCTACAGTTCAATATTATCAAAACTTAACTTTTAAAGCGGCTAATTCAACTAGTAATGGCGAGACAGAAATAGAAATAGATGCTACTGGTAATTTTAACGAAAAGCTATGGCAGTCTGTTGTTCCCGGTTATTATTTAACAAAAACAACAACAACAGGTGGTGTAGTTCAAAATAATTTAGACTTTAAAATATCAGG
>Ga0187219_1001804_pt1 | contig 10167 bp, 16 predicted proteins | sample 13SPOviralmetaG_FD_130162 | JGI IMG/M metagenome (GOLD analysis project Ga0187219, IMG submission 130162) | Marine viral communities from the oligotrophic San Pedro Time Series (SPOT) site, San Pedro Channel, CA, USA - 13 SPOT_SRF_2010-07-21... | ecosystem: Environmental > Aquatic > Marine >... | reverse complement strand
GATCGCGCGGCGCCATGCCCCGGCGGTCGCATCATGGCCAGCGCGCAAAATGCGGCGGTACTCGTCCGGGGTGGTGTCGACCCTGAAGCAGGTCGAAGTCTTAGCTCGGATGGATTCGGGCACAGAATCGGTGCCGCTGTAACCCTCGGGATAAGCGGCGAGGATCTCACCGGCGGGGCTGTACAGCGCCCACAGGCGGCGCGGGTTCCCGTCGGCATCATTACGCGCGACAAAATACAACAGGCAGCAATCCTGGAGGGCGTCAAGCGCGAACGCGCGCGCCTGTTCAGATGAGAGGGACATTTCAGGTAGGGGGTAAGGGGTTAGGAGTCAAGAGAGGCCAGCGCCTCGTCGATACGCCAGCCGACAAGATCGCCGACCGTTTCGAGATCTTCGAATGGGTAGCCATCCTGGAGGCGTTCGCCGCCGGGGGTTCGCACGTAGAAAATTTGATCTCCGTCCTCGTCGGTGGTGTCTTCCACCGTGTAACCCGTGCAACTTTCAAGGAGACCGCTCAGCTCGGCCGGGGTTAGGTAGGCGCCCTCACGCCATAGAAGCTCGGGACAAGGGCGCGGAATTGTGAAATTCATGCGAGGCAATAGCGGCGGGCTGTGGTGTGAGAGACGCCGAGGGCGGCCCCTATGGCGCGGAAGGACTGACCAGCGGCGCGCATGCGGCGCGCGTTCTGCCGAGGGGTCAAGCTGAGGCGCCACAGAATCAGAAGTGGAAAAATCACCAGGACCGCAAGGGCGGCCATGGTGGCGGTGAGGGTGGCCATGATCACGCCTCGCTAACAGCATCAGCAGCAGCGCCGACGGCACAAACAAGAGACGCGGCAGAAACACAGGCGCCAAAACTGAGAGCGGCGAGCGCGGCGGGGTTCGCGTCTTTTGCGGGCTTGATTGAAACAATGGCAACGGCTGCAAACAAAGCAGAGGAGCCGACGAACATGGAGACGCGCGCGAATGCCGCGCGGCGCTCGCGGCGCGCAATGGCGCGGCGGATGTGGGGGGCTGTGGATGGATGAAGGTTGGACATTGGAGTTAAGAGGGTAATTTTTTAAGCGGTTTTGCCGCTTGAGACCAATCTGGGGCCTGAGCGTCAAAGTTGAAATACGTACCGTGCCGCTTCTCGGATTGGCACACTATCGGCCGAATAAAAAATAACCCCGCACGGTGGCGGGGCGGTGGTTTCACTCGTTGAGTCGTTTCAACTCCGCGAGGTGTTCGCTGGTGGTGTCGACGTATTCGAAGATGAGACGCTGGAGGCGCTCGTCGGATTCGCGCATCTCAGCGGTGAGGGCGCGGAGGCGGTCGGCGATTCTGCCCATTAATTCGTAGGGGGTAAGGGGTAACGCGCAGGCACGCCCGCGCATATGGAGACATTAGCGAATTTTGGCGCGCATCTGCGAATATTTTATATTTCTTAATATTTCACGCGCGCGGGGTCCATCGCGCGGGGTGGTGCTGTCGGATCGGGTCGCGGCCAGCGCGGCGCGCGGCCCACTAGGCGACCCCGTGGGGGTGTCGGCAGGGTGTCGGCACTGGCCCACCGATGACGCGCTGAGAGGTGCGCGGCGGCGCGGCGAGAGTTAGTGTCAAAATCTAAAACAGCACTAACTGACTCGAACCTCGACAAAAAAATATTAGTTTGTGATATTTTCACGCTGCAATCGTGATTGATTGTTTACAATTTACGACGCAATCGTAATTAATTGTTTACATCGACTTTTTTTCAGCTTGTGTTACTTAGCGGGAAAAGTACGATTGCAAAAAAGATTTAGTTATTGAGAATGAGAATCATTATCAATAAGGACACTTTTTGCGGTAGTACAAATGTACTACTGAAAATCGGAAATTTTGTGTGTGTGAGTGTGAAAAAAAGACCCCCTATAAAACCGACCCCTTGCGAGTCTCCGACCCCCTATAAAACCGTACCCTCGCGAGTCTCCTTAATCCACATCCTCGCAAGTCTCCGACTCAATCGAAATCTTCAGCATCGATGGCGGAAAGCCCGCCACCATGTTCTGCTGAATCAACGGACCTTTGAAGTCTTCAGGCACCGAAGAAGCCTGGACCTCAAGCAACCCGTCAAGAACATCCACTAAGTGATTGCGTGACGCCTTACGCAAAAGCTTTTTGATTTTTACGATGTCGTCCCAATTAGCCAGCAGGTAGTGGTCGACGTTCATGCCCCGTTGGAGCATATGCATGGTTGTCTTGTCTGAGTTAGTCATCGGTTTCATCAATCGCTTTTTGTAGGCGCTCCTGCAGGTCTCGGAGCATTTCATGACGTGGTGAGCCAGACATGCGGCTAAACATCTCCAGCTCCCACGTAATGGCATCGACCAGGAGCCCGCATTCTTTGTTGGTGAGAATCACTGCGCAGCCTCCTGCGCTTCTGCTTTACGAGTTGCAGCTTCCATAGTTATGAGTTTTGCAAGGCAAATATGTAAATCTGCAATTTCATCTTCATAGCCAATAATGCCATCACAAATACATTTGTCTAGCTTTGCAGAGAGGACGGAATAGACGAAGTCCAGCTCTTGAGAAGTGAGTTCTTTCATTGTGCAGCCTCCTTGTCAGCAGCTTGCTTTTCGCGCCAAACCTGGACAAGAGCAGGGCGAACTTTGCCGTAGGACTCTTTTGCAATATCAAGATCCTCGCCAGCCTGAAGCCAAATCTGAGAAGCTTCACCTGCTTTGACCAGCTCAGCACGTTTCATGCGTTCAAACATTTGCTCACCATCACCCAAATACTCAGCGACCAAGTCGCAGCTAAGACCTAGGAATCCCAAGTCGCCATCGCCACAAATGTCTCCAGATTTTTCCTCGAGGGCAGCCTCGCAGCACATCCACTTGTGATAATTGCGAGTCGCGGCCTCAGCCTTACAACTGGTCTCATGACGCAGCTTTGTCAGCCTGTCGACCTCAGAGTTAAGGCGTGCGTATTCGGGATCCGCTTTGAGGAACTCCTCTAAGCGTGCGTATTCGTCAGCAAAAGACATGGTCGTAGTGAAAATAATGGGTAATGCCCTTGGGCATGTGCAAATCCTACAAGGCTATGCGCTGCATGTCAACGCTCGCTCTTGATCGCTCCTGTGATCATGTCAACAGCTTCCAGCTTCACGCCAAAGTCAGCTCTACGGCGACCATCAGTTCGCTTGCCTCCACGGTCCCTATAACAAAAGGCCGAAGCATCTAACGAAACCTCGACGGTCCCCCAGACATGGCCACAAGCAGAGCATTTGCGACGACGTGACACTGACTCACTCGTCGTATGACGAGTCTCCAAAACCTTATGCAAGGACGCCGAGCATTTTGGACACCTCAAAACTTCTTCATTGCCAGTGCCCATAAAGGGCATCTGCTATTAGTGCCAAGCTCACGCTGCAGATCGTGCATGAACACCTTCACCACAATGCCGTCGGTAGGCAAAGAATCAAACAGGTCTCCCATCTTCCAGCGTTGGTGCAATGCCTCAACCTCTTCAGGCCGAGTGCAAACCAAAGTATCCGGCACAAGAAAGCCCCACTCACTCATCATCTGCAAAGAAGCCAGCTCATTCGCTTCAGCATCAACCAGCGTGTAGGCCATAAACACCAAGCCATCGCCACCAGGAGTCTTATTCAGTGATCGCGCAGCATTCTTCTGCGAGCACTCTTGGTCTACGTCGTACAGCTCACCATTGACCTGCACAGTTCCGGGAGCATCGATCCTCCTTGGGATTGAATCCACAAGGCTCACAGCAGGCATTGCGCTGCGACCTGACCTTGTCCAGGCAGCACTAAGCCTGCCGTCGACATAACGCAGAGCGACTGCACATCCGTCAATCTTTGGTTGCACGATCAATGGCGTGCCTTCAGGCAACCTCTCCATCCATTCACTGAACGGCCTGTTATCCAAGCTCAGCAATGCTGTCCCGCCACCAGGCTTCTGCAGTTCAGGAGCATGCGGAGCTACTGCCTGCAGCTGCTTCACCAGCGCATCAAAGTCTTCGTCGGACATCACAGGAGTACCTGCGCGATAAGCCGCATCCGCATTGCGGACCTCGTCGCGCAAAGAGGCGACAGACATCTGGGTAAAGAGCATGGGTAAGCCGTGATCATATGGCGCGTTGTCGGTCATGGCAATAGCTATTTCAAAGCTTCTTTAAATGCCCGACGGAAGGTGCCTTCCGCTCGTCTCTCAACCACTTTGGCAACAAAGCTTTGGTAGTCAAAGATGTGGAGTTCTTGGCTTGGATTTGGCATAGGTAAACAGCAGCTGCAAGTCGAGCGTGCCTTTTGCGCTGGAGCCTTTGACTCGGTAGATGCCGTTGCCCAGCGGATTGCGCCTTGCTCCAACAGATCTAAACCTCAATCCACCTGATTGCCCTCCAGGTCTCATGTCGGGAACTGAGAAGTATCGATAAGCGCCTTTCGACTTCATGCCATAACGCGATTGCAAGCCATTCCAAGCTTTGGTGTATTCACCTTGTGAAGGCTTCCCATAACTGTTTAGCTTCAAATTGCTTCGAACCGGAATTGGGTAATAGTTCGCAGGCGCAATCCCAGCCGCATGCAGGTAGCGGCTGAACTTTGTTTCGTAGGCGGGAGCACCAACGGTCGAAGGATATAAATACCTAGCAGGATCATTTCCTTTGCCAACATCTTTTCTGAAGTCAAGTTGAACTGCGTAGTTAGAAACAACTTTGTAGTTCAAGCTTTTCAGCGTGAATTGGTTTGGCCTTTCAAAAACCATGTTCATGCGATCAGGCACAAACTTATTTGCAATATCAAAACCAAGCCTGCCAATGGCGACCCTTGCGGCCTTGGGCACCTTGGTTCTGGCGTAGAGATCTAATCCTTTGAGAACAGCATCAATGTTGTGAGTAATAGTTGCCGCCATAACCAATACCTCTCAGGTCTCGTAACCGCACGGTAGCGAGTCTCGGTTGGTGAGACTGAGGCGAGGAGCCTGCCCAACCTGCCCAACCTGCCCAACCTTCCTTAGAGACTTTCCTAAAACGCCCCATATGCCCCGTTTTCTCCCCTCCCTACCCCCTTAAATAAAAAATGATCTTTATAGGTAATTAGGTTAGGACAGGTTCGCCATCCAGTGATAGCAACAGGTCTGCTCACCCGTAGGTTAGGACAGAGGTTGGGCAGAGGTTAGGACACTTCTGAGACTCACGAGTCTTGCGTTGAGTCTTTGGAGTAGACCCATTTGCGACCGTTAGGCCCATTGATCCGTTTTTTGGAGTAACCCAGCTCACGCAATATCGATGCAACCTGCATCTGATCCCATCTGGTCTGACGCTCAACCGGCTTGCCGACGGCATCAGTAAGAAGTAATTCAGCGGTGACATATTCAAAGCGATGTTGAGGATTAGCAAGCCAAGTCTCAATTGGTTCACGCCATGGGTTGTCCAGGGTGTAGTTCATGTTCTCCTTGTAAACCTGCTCTTCTTGTTCAATCGTCAAAGCTGAGGGTTCATCGTTGCGATAGGCGTGTACAGCAGCAGCCCAGATCGCGTCGACCTCTTTGAGTAGGCCGTCGACATCAATTGCATTTTTATGGGTTGCAATAACTGGAATCACCCAAAAACGTCGATTTCCAGTGTCATCAACAAGGAAACCATCGGTGCGGTTAGTAGAACCGACAATTATTCCGCGTCTTGGAAAGGCTTCTGTTGTTTTGCCATATGGGACGCGAAAGAGGTCTGTTGATTGGGACAGGAATGACTTGATCTGACCTGCGTGGCGTTTATTAGTGACTTGATCAAGCTCAGCCCATTCCATGATCCAGCTGCGGTGAAGGACCATAAGATCGTCTTTGGATTGACAGTCGCGAAGGGCGTCAGAGAAGAAGTGCCCACCGAGTGCTTTCCAGAACGAAGATTTACGAGCACCCTGCTCACCCATAAGGACACAAGCGTTGTCGTGCTTGCAGCCAGGTTCAAAAACACGCCTCACTGCTGCGATGAGGGTGCATTTGATCATGTGGTCGTAAAGGGTTGGCTCTGGAATATTTGCGTCGTGAGTTCTTAAATAGGTGGTTGCGAGTCTGTCGATGTAGGCAGGTGTGTCAACTGTGAGAGCGCAATGCTCCAGGTAATCCTTGACAGGGTCATATTCGTTTTCGTGCGCTACCTCGATGACGCAGTCGATTGCAACTTCTTTTGAGACTTTGACTGCTCGCTCTGCAAGCTTGAGATAGAAGCGTTCAAGACCTTTCAGGACAAGCTCTTCTTGTTCAATCTGCTGAGTGAAGATGTTGTATCGCAGCGACCTTGGCATGTCGCGAAGGAGTGAGAGCAGCTGGTTTGCTTCAATCTTCTGAAGTTTTTCTCCTGTTGGCTCGATCTCTTCATCACCGAGGCTGGCGGCTACGGCAGAAAGATTGACTTGAGTTTTCGCGAGTGGTGCTGGAGGTCTCCAGCCAAAATGCTTTGCCCAATACCAGAAGGTTCCGGCAGTGACCTTTTCGCCGCCTGAGTTGGCGATTTGATGCAGCCCTTTCCAACTTGGAGAGTTGGATTGCATGAGCTGGATGGCATGGTCTTTGGTTGATCCAGCGTCTTCGCATGCTTTGACGAGACCCCAGAAGAGGTTGCGATAAATGTGATAGGTGCCAGTTCCGGCCTTGCGTGCGGGAACTTTGTCTAGTGCTTCGCGAACGATTTCAAGGGAACGAGGTTCGTAATCGGAATAACGGTTCGCCTCGACCATGCGGTCGTGGATCTTTTGAGAAGGGAGTGCCCTTTCAATTTGAGCGGCAGTGTATGTCTTATCTGAGGTGTGGATGATGGATGTAACTCCACCGGGTTTGCCATCGGCGTCAAGGTGAAAGGTGCCAGGCAAGCGCATGACACGGGATGGATTTTTGAGAGAGCGATCAGCGTCAGCGTGATCTAAGAGCCTGGTTTGGAGTGATTTCCAGGTGTTAACGGGTATTGGCTCAGCAAAAAGCCAGTAGTTATGGATTGATTTGCCGCCGGTATCAATTTGGAATGAGGGTTCTGGGAGTTGGAGATCTTTCCATGCATCGATTTGCCATTCTTTGGGGCGATCATCCCATTCGCAGAAGACAGCGCGACAGGCTGTGATTTCAGAATCGTTGTCGCCACCGTCGTTAATTACGGCGTAAACACCACGACCTTCTTCTTGCCAGGCTTTAACGGTTTCAGCGTTGGCGCTGCCTTTACGACCGGAGTCTGAAGACTTGAAAGGATGGCCGGATGGGTAGAAGGCTCTGAGTCTGAGGGTGTCTTTGGTTTTACCGAGAAGTTTTAAGAAGTCCTTGGTCTGTGCGAAGTCAAGCTTCGCGGGTAAAGGTGGCATGGGTAAAAGGCCCGAGGGCCTTGACTTAAGGGAAAATAATGCGGATAGCGTCTTCTGGGGATCTGGCGACCCCAGCGATAGCACCAGCAGTTTTTACAGTATTTAGCCAGTTTTGCTGAGGAGTGGTGAGACGACCGTTAGGAGTCTTTATCTCCAAACTGACGAATTGAGCGATACGCTGGCCCACCATCTCTGGCGTAATGGTGATTGTTTTAAAACCAACCAGATCAGCCGAGCCCTTAGCGAGCCCGAACTGAACGGGTCGACCAGTCCGGGGATCAGGGAGCTGGCCGACTTGGTTTCTAAATAAGCGCACATTTGGGTCTGTGCCAAGTGCGAGACGAATCCGCTGCTGGATATTGGTCTCGATGTTGGCCATGGGGCAAGGTTAGTCGCTGCTGCGGATTCAGGGAATTTTGCTGCCTTGAGTTGACAGGCGATGATTAATGCTATAGAAAGCTATAGCGGGTTTAAGCCTGCTCACAAACGACGCCCCGACTCGCTCTGCGACTCACAGTGCATCGTCTCTATCCAATCGTTTGCCGGTAACGATAAAACCGGCTACTTACCTTTTTAAACTTGGAGTTAATCCATGTCTATGCGTTTATTGCAGGTGTCTGTAAAAGGCACTGCAGGTCTTCTTCTTTCAAACGTTGCCTACGCTGACCCTCTTGGTCGATTTCAGCCAATGAAAGCGTATTTCACCGACAAGAAAGGCAAGTCAAAAACTGAGGGAGTACACAGAGCTGTGCGAACTTTGGACTGGCTTTTCAGTGGATATTGGGACAAGGAGGGCGATGTCGCAGTTGACGAAAACGAGAACAATGTTGGATTTGAGAATTTTGCTGATCCTTATCTGCCTGGAGCAAATTTTCAGCGTTGCATGAGGAATGCGGCTACCAAATGGAAATTGGGTAAAGACACTCTTCGTGCGATTGTGGTAACAAACAATCCATTCATTGAGTATGACGGCCCGAAAGATGCTGTTGAGATGTTCAACAGTCGTACTCCTAAGTTTCAGCTTTGCAGTTTTACGGGTCGAGGCGTATGGGTTAACAGGCTATTGATTCCTGATTGGTCTGTGCAGTTTGAACTGATGCTTGATGACGAAATTATGGGAACAGATCAGCTACGCAGAATTATGAAAATGGCTGGCAAGTCAGAGGGTCTTGGCACTTGGCGACCACGTTATGGACGCTTTGAGGTCACTGATATCACAGAAATTGAGGAGGTTTGAATTAATGAAACGCAAACAACCTAAAGACTTGCCTCTTGAAATTGCAGGCATTGACTGGAGAGCCATCAAGAAAGGTGACAGCATCGCTGCTGAAAAGGTCAGCGAAATGTGGGACATCTTGTTTGGTGACACGCGAAGCAAGGACGATCAGTTTGTTTTTGTAAATGTAAAAGAATGGCTTGACTCTGCCCTCAAGTCAATTGGCAAGGAGATGGTGCTTCGAGAGTCAAAGGGTGTTTTGATCGTTTTAACCGACGATCAAGCTGTTGGTTACTTGGACAGCCAAGCTAATCAAGGACTAAGAAAACACAAAAACAACACAAGGAGGATGTTTACTGCTATTGATCAGGGCAATCTTAGTCCGTCTCAATGCGATCAGCTAAGCGTGAATCAAGCTAAACATGCTTTTATATCAAGTGCTGCTGAAGGCGCTAAGAAGCAAGCAATAAGCTTACACAAGCAAGGCGGAAAGCTTCCAAAACTGCGCCCACCAGAAGACGATTGATGTCTGGGCAATGTCAATAAGTCCCAGGCTCTAACCCCGCTTCTCGCTTTTTTGCTCCGCGACTCATTTCCCTTCATCTCATTGCAATTCTCCTTTATGCTTTGCTTCTCAATGCTATCGCTTCCAAGTTCCACGATTTAGAACTTGGCCAAAAGTATTTCATCTAGGCAATTCCAATAAGTCCTAGGCCCACGCAGCTTTACGCTTTGCGTTTCAATTCAACGCCTTTCTCTTTGGTGCCTCTCGTCGCCATCGCTTCCTGGTTCAACGATTAAGAACCAGTCTAAAAGTATTTTTTCTAGGCAACGTCAATAAGTCCTAGACCTCAACCCCGTTCTGTGCCTCAATGCAGTTTTGCGCGCATCGGCTTCCCGCTACGCAACTCATTGCAACTCTATCGCTTCCAAGTTCCACGATTAAGAACTTGGCCTTAACATTTTGTCTCGATCTTCAAAACTTTCTTAACCATGGGACTCTCTCTAATTATTACTAATGACGACATTCAGTGGGCAAGAGAAGCTGTAGATAAGGCTAGGGTGCTTTTTCCACGTTTCTGCAGTCATGGCGCATACCCTTACAACCGCAAGGATCCTCTTGTCTTCGAAGATCATTACCTTGAAGGCGTAGTAATTTCAAGAGAATGGCTTGATCATTTTGAAGTGGCCAAGAATTTTAACAAGGAGCATGGCAGCTATGGTTGCAAGCATTTTGCTGAATATTGGTCGGGCAAATATGTTTGCAATGGCGCTTTGATTGCTGCAGCAGCCGGAATTGGAATTAGGCAAAAACTAATTCATGAGTCTTCGCCAAACACTTTTTTGGCTATTAAATACAGCTCGTGGAAGCTTGGCAGCGAGTGGGATATTCAATATCGAGGGCCTCGACTTAAAGAAGTCATTAAAGAATTTGAAGGCCAATCTTGGAGTTTGGAATAATTGCATTTAAAGAGTCATTTATTTAATACTTCCTCCCATAAAAAATCTTGTAAGCCCAGCCGGGTTTGTATCCCTTCTTTTTGGCTAGTGCTAGTAGTTCAGGCAGGGTTCGCGCCATCGCCTGGGCTTTTTTGCGTTCGCGAGTTTCTTCCCGACGCATTTCCTCT
>Ga0187219_1001800_pt1 | contig 10176 bp, 10 predicted proteins | sample 13SPOviralmetaG_FD_130162 | JGI IMG/M metagenome (GOLD analysis project Ga0187219, IMG submission 130162) | Marine viral communities from the oligotrophic San Pedro Time Series (SPOT) site, San Pedro Channel, CA, USA - 13 SPOT_SRF_2010-07-21... | ecosystem: Environmental > Aquatic > Marine >... | reverse complement strand
TCAAAAACAAACCAGAGCCTTCTTTCAACCTCTTTAAGTCAGGCAGAGCCTCTCGTGTAATCTGAGAGCCTCTCCTCATCATCCCAAGACCACCTACGGGGACGTAGTTAGCAAGAGTCAGTGCTTCTTCAGCAACAAAGTTAAGAGGAGCCATAGCGTCAACTGTGGTTGTTTCTACAGGTCCAAAGGCGTTAGGCCCTCCTCTCATCCGTTCTACGCGAACAGGAGCAGTACCAAAAGGGTCTTCAACAGCGGGGTTAAGAAAAGCAGAAGCAGCTTGTTGACTATAGGTTTGTGCTGTAGAGCCTACCCTAGAAGCACCTTTGCGTACCGCCATGTATTCCTGTCGTTTCTTCTGAAAATCACTCACTCTCTTCTTCCTTAATCTCTTCACGAGTCTGGTCAATGAGGTCAACTAATAGGATCCGGTCCATCTCTAGTTCTTTCAGGGCAGTGCCTTTAGTCAAAGGAATAGCTTTGTCAATAGCAGAAAGCATGGACGCATAGATTCTTGCGGCATTACGTGGCTTAAGGGCCTGTAGTCCAACATACGTTGTGGCACCTAAAGCACCAGCAATAGTAGCAGGCACAGCACCTCCAGTAAGACCTAAGGCTGTAGTACCTGTTGCACTAAGAGCTAGAACAGTATTGGGCAAAAGATCTACAGACTGTAGGTTACGTACTGCGCGGCTAATTACGTCTCTAGCCTCTGCATTACGCTTAGGCAGCATGTCTTCCATAGCCGTAATACCGTGGAACTGTTTAGTCAACAGGTTGTGAAGCTTGTCTCCACGAGTGTTGGCCTTCAGTGTGTCGTTAAGTACACCACGGATCTTTCTGGCAGCAATAGATTTAGCGTTAGGTGTTCCGTCAAAGTTGTTGATTAGGTCATCAAACTTGCGTCGAACCTCTAGCACACCCACAAGGTCTGAACCTCTAGTCTGCACAGACTCAAGGACAATATCTGACAGTTCAGCAAGCTGCTTTTGTATGTCTCCGGTTGCTATACGAACGATGTCGTCTTTTAGGACTTCGTCAATAGCCCCTTGCATGTCCTCCAGAAACTTGTCGGAATTAATGGCTTTGTTTTGGGCTACAATCATCTTGTCAGTAGCTTGTTTAGCTCCTGCTACTTCTTTCTGCACTTCACGATAATTATAGGTGTACGATCGGTTTGGCTTTACGCCCTTCATGTCGGTAACTGTGTCAATGACCAAGTTGTCAAAGTCATTAGGCTCCCACGTCTTTGTACGTAAGACACCTTTTTCTTCAAACACGTCTCGCATCTCTGGTGTCACAGGTTCTAACAGAAGTGTAACACCGTCCTTCTTGTTTTCTCTTACGAGTTGCGTGGCTTTCTTTTGTGCGCCTCTTTTGGCTATGTCTAGTCTAGGTATGTCTGGTCTAGGGCTAAACAAAAGGCCTACGTCCACAGCAGACTCAAAGCGTTCCGCAGCCTCAGGCATACGTTGTTTAAACGCTTGGTATCCTGCGTCACCTAGAGAAGCTGCTTGAGCTGCTAGTCGGAAGGGTTGAGTATCTTTTATACTATCGTAAACTGCTTCTGCTCCTTCCTTGACTGAGTTAGGAATCCAAGAGCTAACATAAGTAGCCAATGTTGCACCGCCTGCTCTAGCTGCTTGAGAGCCTCCAATGAGAGCTAACTCTGGTGCCTGATAAAGCTGACGTAGAAGGCTTGGATCGTCTCCCATGACGTTTTGTGCCCTACGAGACACCTCAGGACCAAACTGCTCTAGTTCTCCTCTGAGGGTTTCTCGTGCAGCCATCTCAGGGCCAAACATGTCACTAACAGAAGGAGTAGCAGTAGGAGTGCTCAAAGAGAACGTCTGTCCTCCTGCAATACCTACCTGTGCTCCTGTTTGTGGATTAGTGGCAGTCTTAAGAGGCAACCACTGTTGTCCGTCCCAGTATACTTTTTTGCCTGTTGTTGGATCAGTTGCTGTCTTCATATTATTAGTCCACTATGTATTGAACGCCGCCTACTGTTACTGCTGACCCTGTAGTCAAATCAGTGTCGTCAACGTCAGGTTCCACCCTCTCTGGCGGCATATCAACCAGCGGGAAGAAAGCCATAGCTGCTTTTTCTTTTCCTGTTAGTTCACCTTCTACAGTACCTCTGAGGCTATTGTAGTTGTTAATGGTCCGTACATTTTGTTTCCTAATAGTAGTCAAAAGTCTACGCATAGTTTCAGGACTCATTCCAATGTCGCCTGCTACTACTTTTTCTGCAAAAGTTCTGTCCGCATCCGACAAACCTGTACCAGCACCCAAGTTGGTAATGTAGTCAGCAACACGGGCGCCTGCTAGTGAAGCGTACTCTTCCGTGTTTTCTATCTGGTCCACATCTGATATATCAACACCCGCTACCCGTGCTGCCCTAGCAACGTCCATTCTAAAGGTAGCACCGTAGCCTGTAAACATGTTGTCAATGTTTTCAAGAGACGTGTCAATAGACTCAATACTGGTTACAGCCTTGTTTGCAGCGTCACGTCCGGATGACAAGTTAGCTACACCCTCGCCCATGATTTTTTCTGCCATTGTACTACCAATGTTTTCAATCTTTTGAACTTCGGGCGGGGCCTTACGTAGACCCATTTGTTGAGCAGAGACCCATGTGTTGTTCTCTCTGTCGTACACCTGTCCTTCTTCAGTACGGAAAGGCAGTACTTCACCGTCCTTTAGGAAAAACTCAATGTCACCACCACGTTGACCTGTGAGTACGTCGTTAAACACTTGGTCAGGAGCTTGGCCTAGTCCTAGTTCTGTAAATAGTTTGTCACTGATGCCACGCTGCCTAGCTAACTGCTTACGCTGGGCTGGTGTTTGCGTTGGCATATTCTTGAGGCGATAGTCAATCATAGTGCCTACAAGATCACCAAGTTCTTTACTGTCAGTCACGTTTGCAATCTGAGACGCTAAGTCGTCAAGACCAAGGTTTGTAGCTTGAGTGCTGATTTGTACCTTTCGGTTGGCTAAGGCTGTTGCGTTTGCTTCCTGAGTTGATAGGTTTCTAGCAGCAGTAGCAAGCTGAGCTGCGCTTTGTAAATCGCCTTGAGACTGGTAGTACTGCGCTAAACCTTGAAGACCTTCAACAGTGTTGGGGTCAAAACCTGCTAACTGCTTCTTACGTTCTTCTTCTAACTGCTTTGCTTTAGCCTGAGCAGGAGCAGCACCGATAGCAGCACCAAGATTGAACATACCTTGTGTCATGGCGGGTCTACCTAGATTAGCTAGGAACTGTTGTGAAAACGTAGCCATTGTGTTTTCTCCTTACTTAAATAAACCGCCAAGAGCGGCTTGTGCCATAGAAGAACCAAACCCTCCAGCAATATTAGCTTGTCCAAGACCTGATTGTAGTAACGCCTCCAGACCTGTAGCGTAAGTTTCACCAAACGTCTGAGCCTGAATGTTCTGTTGTTGTCGTGCTTGCTCAGCCGCTGTCATTCCGGGTGTAATGCCCTGCAGCAACTGCTGTTGTGGTACGTAGCCTGCTTGCATCATTCCTGTACCTAGTCCTGCTAAACGGTTTTGTTCTTGTCCAGCAAACTGCATAGCCTGTAACATAGCTTGATTACGCGCTTCTTCTTGAGCTTTAGCCAATGTCAACGCCTCAGGTGTTCCACCAAACATACCAGTAGTGACGCCTAAACGTCCCTGTGCGGCTAAACGTTGTTCTAACGCAAGACGCTCACGTTCCTGAGCAGGAGACATAGCAAGCTGCATACGTTCAAACACAGCTTGTTCACGCTCAGGCACTGACATACCTGTAGCCTGTCCTAAAAACTCGTCAGAAGCTGTAAACAACCGTTGTTGACGCGCTTGTTCTTCAGGAGAAAGCGTCATGGTAGACATGAGTTGTCCTGTAGCAGGATCAACTTGCGTACCAAACTGACTACCAGTAGCAGTGGTAACGCCAAAAGGACGAAACTCTGTCATTCCTGTTAGTTGTTGAGCAAGACCATCTGGGCCAGCAAGTTCTGAGTATGCTTGCTGACCGATGTCTCCCAAGTTTTCATAACCTTGATAAGCCAACGCAGCGCCTAGACCTGCTCCGCCTAAACCCAAAAGGCCGCTGTTATCGCCCAAAAAATTTCGAATATCGTCAAGACTCATTATATTTCTCCGTTAAATCGTTTTACCAACTAGTGCTAATAAGTTAATTTCTTGAAGTGACATCTCAAATCCGTTTATGTCTGCTTCAAGTCCTACTACAACAGTAGCGCCAGATGATGTAGCATTAACGCTTGATCTGTTTAACAAAAATCCTTGGTTATATTTACCTACGTTATATTCAGCAACGCCGTAATATGAAGGTACTTGGTCCCCAAGATCAATACTTGCTGTTTTATAGTTTGTATCAAAATCATACGCCCACTTTAAAAACACTGCGGATGTGTTACCACCAAAGATAACTGGACGAATCTTCTTAAGTATTTTAATTTTAGAAGAATCCCCAAAGGATAAGCTAGGACTATAATATTTAAAACGATATGAAGAGCTGTTGTCAGTATACCCTCTGTACTCTCCTATGCCGCCGATGACGCCTATTAATAAATCTCCGTTATCTTTTCTGCGGTACGCCGTAAAAACAGAAGAGGGCCAACGAGTAACTCTATATGATCCGTCTTCTAAAGTTCCTTTTAAATTAAAACAGAGCGTCATCTTTTGACTGGTAAAAGTTATTAAGTAGAAGTTTTCTTCTGGGCTGTAAACAGATCTAAAAAATTGATTTTCTTCTTGTATAAGCTGGATAATATCTTTAGTAATTGTGTTGCTTAGTTTTGTTAAAGGCAGAGACTTCTGTTGTATAACTCTGCCAAAACTTCTTAGTCCTTCGTGTGACAAAAACAATACGTCAGTACCTGTATATTGTACCGTATCTCTGTCAACACAGCCTACTCCGTTAACTGTATCAAACAAACTCATTGTTGCTGGTGCTTCAGCGCCTTGATATACAACAATGCTGTGTCTACCGAATATAATTAACAATCCGTTGTGGGCCGCTAAAGATACAATCTCATCATAACCGTCAGGCCATACTTTAGAGATGTCAATACTACCACTAGTACCACCTGCAAAGTCATGGCCGATTAAAAGGTCTGACCAGTATACAGTAGACTTGTCGTTGTTTACGTCAGCAACCCAAAGCCTACCAAACGCCGCAAGTACTTCATTACCGTGCTTTCCTGTAATACCAGCAGCGCCAGCAACGCTTGATAGTGTGACTACAGAAGAACCGTCGTACACTAAAGGCTCGTGGTTAATTTGAAACAAATAAGATTTATTGTTAAAGTTTACAATCTTCCAGTTGTCAGCAGTAATGTTATAACCACCGCCCGGTGTTTCATCAACAAGAGTTGTTGTACCGCTAAGTATTTTATTGTTGCCTGCACTCAGTATTTCAGTGTTGCCTTGGTTGTCTTCAAACTCATGAACAGCCCTGATAGCATTATTGCCCAGAGGTGTAGCAGAAGTAGTTGTTAATGTATAGCCCTTACGTGCAGCAATACGACCACGTTTGTCAATCACAGCGTTATCTGCAATCTCTGCAAATGACGGATCTTGTGCCAACGGCGAATCTTCGGTGTTAACACCTTTGAATGCCGGAGCCAGAAGATTAATACTTTTTAGTTCTTGAGCCATATTAGATAGTCCTAAAGATCATCTCTTCTGGGTGTTTAGCTGCGTCAATAGCAATAGCGTCAGACAAGTACTTATCAGCGATTTGGAAGTATTCAGCAGTAGAAGTACCGCCTGTTTCGCCACGCTCACGAGCCAACAAAGCTACAGAAAGGTGTATAACTGGCTGTGAAGGCACAAGTAAAACATCAGTATCGTTAGTTAAAGGTGCTTGTCGTTTAATAACGTCAAAACGTAAAGCATAAGCGCCATCAGGATGTGGGCTAACAAGTACTCTAGTGTCGCCAGTAGAATCTAAACCATTAAACGTATAGTATCGGGGAGAGCCTGTAGTACCATTGTTAATGTAAAGCTGCTCATTAAACCAGTCTTTAGTTTGGTAACCCATAAAACAGTTTTGAGTATCGTTAATTACAGACATGACTTTGACATTGTCGCCTGAGCCTGTTAGTATTAACGAGTCACTGCCTGCTGTTTGTTTAACAATAGTATCCCGCAGTGCAGACCAATCAGCAGCTTCTTCTACTAACTGCTTAGCGTCATTAACAAAATCACCAGCCATTGTAGAATACGTGTTTGCAGTTACTGTTGTTACTTCATCTTCCCTTAGACGACGTAGTACATTATTAACAATATTAAGGTACGTCATACAAGCATTCCTCGTTGCCCAACTAGGCCGTTTGTAAAGTCAGTTAGTATTTCATTAGCTGTAGGTGGTTTGTACAGTATCATTTGTGATTGAGGTAGTTGATAGTTAATTCCAGCCATGTACGGAGAACCACCTAACATACTACCACCACCCCCGCCAGTTAATTTTATACTAGGTAGGTCTATGTCTGGACCATCTGGTAGATCTATATCCGGACCTTCTGGTAAAGCAATGTCTGGGCCTTCTATATTTAAACCGTCTCCTAAATCTGGTGTTGTTCCGTGAGGCAGCGCCTCTTTAATTTCTTCTGCTGCTTCTCCAATAGGTCTAACAACGTCTCTAGTTATGTCTTCTGCTTCGCTTCCAACTGCTCTTGCAACATCTTCAATTTGTTTTATTTCTTCGGGTGTTTCAAAGTTTGGTAAAGTGCCTTCAAATAAATCGACATCTGGTAAGTCTATGCCGGGATCGAGAAACCTTAGTGTCATGTCGGCATCTACAGAATCCGGGTCACTGTATGTTGCACTGTCATACAAAGCCCTTGCTATATCCTCCGCATCTACATCTTCACCAAAAAAACCACCAACCGCTGTTTCAATAAGAGGATTAAGTGCTGCAACGGGAATGGTTGTTTCTCCTTCACGAAACACATTATCAACGTCAATGTTTCCCATTGAATTAGCATAAGTTTCACGAACAAGATTTTGAATTTCACTAGTACTATATGTTTGTAGTGCGTTTAGTGCTATTTCTTCTACGTCTTGTCCTGAAATAGCACCGCTTGCAATGTCAGAACCTATGTTAAACACTGTGTCGTAATCAGTGCCTAAACGGTCAGCCATGTCCCAAATAGCGTTGTCAGCCGCTGCTCCTAGGTCTCCTCCTACTTCTGCAAGGCCGCTTGCTTTAATAGCGTCACCGATATATTGAAGACCACCTTGAAGAGCCGCAGAAGCTAAACTACTAGTGTCTACTTCACCGTTTACTACTCCTTGCACAATAGCCGTTGCTAGTGCATTACCAGCAGCAGAACCTGCGACACCACCAACAGTTATACCACCAGCTCCTGCTGCGCCTGCTCCAGCACCCATAGCACCACTTAGCGCAGGACCAAGAAACGCACCAGCTCCTGCCATCATTCCAGCTAAAGCATAATCAGAAACACCAACACCCGTGTCTTCAACTTTAACGTAAGCAGAGCCGTTCCACTTAAACCTATCGCCTGAATCAGAGTAAACATCAGGATTAACACCGTACTTTTTAAGTAGTGCTTGGTTGGTATCAGAGTTAAGCCAGTTTTGATAAGCCCCTGATTGGCTGCTTGTTTGCTGTCTTCGTATGTTTTCTAAGTTTTGAGTAGGGTCACTAGCATCAATAGTAAGATCAGCATCGCCTTCAAGAATCATCTCTTGGTCTTCAGTAAAACCAGCGTCTGCTTCTGCCCAGTTACCTACACTATAGTCGCCAGACTGGATTAGCTGCTCACGTTCAGTCATGTAAGCAAGGTAGTTGTCAAAAGAACCAAACTGCTCTTGAAGACGGTTTACGTTGTCTCCTTCAAAGTAGTCACGCAACTGATCTACGGTTAATTGTTGAACTTCCCCTTCTTGACCGTAAAGATAATTCTGAGAGCCTTTTCCTGTTTCAATTCCTTCAACAAAAGTAAAAGTCTGTTGCTCAGGTGTGTCAGTTTCTTCGGCTGGTGTAGATTCCGAAACAGCTTGATTGTTGCCTGTAAGCATTCCACCTTGTGGGTTTTCGTCTATAGTTGCGTCTTGTTTTACAGCCATATTATTTCTTCCAGTTAGCCAGACCACGTAGGCCAAACGATGCTGCCACAGCAGCGCCTAGAAAACCTTTGTACCACTCAGGCATAGAATCTAACGCAGCAAAACCAGACATTACTACAGGAACCATAGAGGGAAAGAACGCAAGAACACACGGGACTGAAAACAAAATAGTAAACCATTCGTCTTTCCATGAGTTGTTTGCGTTGTTAGCATGGATGTTTTCCCAGTTAGCGTCCTGCTGTATAGCTACCATCTTACGCTCATGGACAGCCTTCTTTTCTTCAGACTTACGTTGAAGGTGTCCACCAACAAGATTAACAATAGGGCCAATCAAAGCCTGTATCATCTAGCAAACTCCAAGATAGCAATAGCCATAGTGACGATAAGAGCAATAGAAGCAAAGCCACCTGTCATCATCTTCTCAAGCTTGTCAAAGCGTTGATTGTGTGCATCCAGTTGCATCTGAATCATTTCATAACGAATACTACACTCACGCTCATGAGCTTCTAACCGACTTAATGCTTGCTCTAGATCTGACATGACTATTCCTTACCGCCCTGATGGTCCACAGTTACCTGTGCATTTAATTTACCTATCTCTACTTCTATTTTATTTAGTTGCCTACGTAACTCGTGTATCTCTACGTTGCGTTCTTCCAGAGCCATGATCTTAGCGTTCTGTATAAGATCGTCTGGTAACGCACCACGTAGACCTAGAGGCCACTCACGAACAAACGCAGAGTTTTCCAGTATGTTCATGTTCTGTATTTCTTGACCGTGTTCGATCGAGATGATACGAGTGTCAAGAGTTACGTAAGCAGTAGTAGCCATAACGATGCCAGCACCAAGAGCAACTAAGTTCCTTAGCGGTATAGCTACTTTGGTGTTGTCATCAATCTCAGGCATTACCAAGGCACACCATCAACAGTAACAGGATCTTTCTGTTCTGCAATGTTAGCCGCTAGGGACGCCTCAGTAGCTTCCTGATCGACTTCTTCCCATACCCAGCCCATAACAACTTCTTCTGTTAAATCGTCGTATGGAACGAATGAGGGGTCCTCAGGGTCATATGAGAAACTGCAAGTGCCATAAGAAGAAGCAGAGTAAGTATCTTCTCCAACAGTTTCAGATTCAGTTACACGCCAGTGTGCGACGATAACGCCACCGTCTGATACGTGACGCTCAAGTGTTGCGATAGTCCATGTAGCCATTAGTTTGCTCCTTCGAGTTGTGCCACTCTGGCACGTAGTGATTGAATTTCTTTTAACATCATAGGTACTAGCTTTGAGTAGTCTACGCCCATCATGTCTTCTTCGGTTACGCCTTCAGACACTGCATCTGGTGCAACGCCCTGTAGTTCCTGTGCAACCATGCCGTACTTCTGGTGTGACCCGTCAGCCTTCCAGTCAAACGAACGTACTTGGATAGCGTCAATGTCGTCAGAAGCAGAAGGTGCATCTACGATGTTGTCTTTGAGGCGTTGGTCTGAAGAGGTGTTGTAGGTAGTAGCGGAAGTAGTAACGTCAATTGAGCCAACACCATTAGTACCTTGGCAATCAAAACGAACAGCCTGACCATTATTTGTATTTCGTGCAATGATTAAAACCTCACCACCTGCACGAGCAAATATTGCGCTGTCACCTCCACGAATACTATGGCCTGTTCCTGTAGTGCCTACTGAAGTTCGGCCAACCAGAAGATTGCCGCTAGTATCAAACCTAGCCATCTCCCCTGCGTTGTTATTGAAGCGCAAGGCACCGCCGTTTGTAGCGTCTCTGTAGTGGATCTTGGCACCACTGTCATCGGCAGTCAGAGTAAGACGAGTGTTGTTAGTACCGTCAAACTTATAGACACGTAGTTGAACGTCTGCGGCAGTGTCAACTATATCGACCTTAGCCGCTGGTGATGTTGTTCCCACGCCCAAGGCATTAGTATAAGCAGTGCCTGACAGGTGAAGGTCTTTGAAGCGATATGCTGATTGTCCAAGGTCAACTTGAGCATCAATAGCTGAATTTGTGGTTAAGTTTTGCGGTCTAATAATTTGAGAAGTATTAACAAATTGTAAGCCAGTGTCTGC
>Ga0187219_1001791_pt1 | contig 10203 bp, 9 predicted proteins | sample 13SPOviralmetaG_FD_130162 | JGI IMG/M metagenome (GOLD analysis project Ga0187219, IMG submission 130162) | Marine viral communities from the oligotrophic San Pedro Time Series (SPOT) site, San Pedro Channel, CA, USA - 13 SPOT_SRF_2010-07-21... | ecosystem: Environmental > Aquatic > Marine >... | reverse complement strand
GTACTAGCTGATCTGTGCGGCCAATAATAATGTCATCACTTACTATCGTTCCTGTAACAGCCTTAGATGTGGAGAAGTTAGCTGCGTATGATGTCTGCACACCAACACATGATATAGAGCAGTTAACATTAGCAAGTTGATTGTCGTACATAATCAACCCAGTACGACCAGCAGTTAAATATCCTGCGTTCATAATGTTAATGCCAAAGTCTACAAAGCGGTTTCCATATACCTGCGCCCCATCACCTAATGCCCTTTCGATCATGCCGCCACTTACAGTTACTGTCTCAGAGTTGTAGATTACCAAGCCAGTTTGAGGATTTGCGGTTGAGAGAGTACGCTTGACTAACCCAGCACGGACAAAGTCACACCCTGTGATCGTAAGCTGAGAGATACTGTGGAAGTAGCACAGCGTCCCGCCTGACTCAAAGAAGTGGCAGTTAGATATGTTAATGAAGTTACTGATCTGGTTGTATCCACCACCTATATCATACATAGCAGATACATAGCTGCGATAGATAGAAGCATTGCTCATCACCAACCCATCTAGGCTAGTAGTGTGGATGCCGTAGTTCATCTTAATCAAAGAGATGTTTGACACAGTAAAGTCAGCAGCAGCCTCTTCTGTTTTTAAAAAGTAGTTGCAGTCCTTAGCGGTCATGTCTTCAATAAATGGCTTAACAGTTAAGCGCAAGGTAGCTACATAAACCTCTTGTCCAGCACTAGCCCCAGAGTTTAATATGACAGTGCCGCTTCCTGTGCCTACTCCAGTAACAGTATAAGCACTAGAAGCCTGTGGCACACCAGCAATGTAAACAACTAATTGATTAGCGTCTGGTAGCAACCAATTATATGCAAAAGTGGTTTGACTAGCAGTAGCAGTATATGCAACCTCATAAGACTTATTGAAGATACACTTATCTAGGTTCATAAAGTCTAGGCGATTAAGCGTTAGCTCTGCCGTGTAGCTTACGTCGATAGCGTGAGTGTCAGCCCTAAAGACAGGAGCATCACCAAACGCAGCTTGAGTAATTACTGTACCAGCAAAGGACATCTGCTCTATTGAGCAACCAAATGCACTTACATTACTACCCTTGTTGAATGAGAACGCTGTAACACCATCGCTAATACGGATTAGTGTAGAGCCAGAGTAGACAGTAGGGCTAAAGGAATCTGTATAACCATTGAAGTTAACACGACCAGCACCCAGCACTCGTATGCCTTTAGTGATCAATACACCTGTAGAGATCAGAAACTCACCGTCTGGGATCAGTACAGTACCACCGTTAGGCAGGCTGTTAATAGCTAACTGGATAGCTGGGCCATCATCAGTAGTGCCATTCCCTTTCGCACCAAAGTCTAGGACATTAGCACTTGCCCCAGAGATCATGCGGTTTGCTGATTTAGTTAACGCCATGTTTATAGCTCCGGCTTGGTTTCAGGGAACGCTTCTGTGGAGGGCCATGCTCTCAGGCTCTCTCTATATACTAGGTAAGCTGCACGTTGAGGGTGGTCTAACAGAGGGACTATGTAGTCTGTGGATGACAGTTCGCCATTACGCCATGCTCTTGCTTGAGCATTTATTTCTTCTTGCGTAGGCTCTGCGGGTGTTGGCTCAACCCATAACTCATAGTGTTCAAAGTTGGCTTCCATAAACTCAGCACTAGCTTTGATGCAAGGATTAGTAATGTTGCCGTCAGAGTCTTTAATTATATAATTCATTTTTCTCTCCTTATGCTGGTAGGTACTGAATAAGTACAAGGCCGTCACCACCAGTACCACCAGTGGCAAGTGAACCTGCTCGTCTACCGCCACCACCGCCACCGCCAATGCCACCGTCACCAGCGTATGTTCCACCATTATCAGAGGTATTACTAAACTGCGCGCCACCGCCAGCTAAGGCAGGAGCTTGGTGCGTAATTACAGTATAATAGGCGTTTGTGGTTGATGATTTAGTGCCTTTACCGCCAACAATTTGCCCATAACCGCTTAGACCTTCCCAGCCTTGTGCGTCTGAAGAACCTCCACCAACACCCCCTTGTCCGTTATCTCTTCCAGCTTGTCCTGTTCCGTAAACACCAACCGCACCACCTCCGTAAAAAGAGCCAGCACCTCCTGTGTTGTTTACTGTACCATTTGAGGCCGCCCCTCCTGCTCCTCCTGCACTAATAGAACCCCCAGCGCCTCCATTTGCCGTTAAGGTAGATGACAAGCCCGTCCCTGCTACAGTAGAATTTCCACCTGTGGCTCCAGTTGTAGTTCCATTGGTATAGCCGCCTAAACCACCAACGCCAACAACTACGGTAAAAGAACCTGATGTGGTTACAGCCAGAGTAGTCTTTTTACAATAGCCACCAGCAGCACCACCATAGGCACTACCGTCACTTACATTTGCACCAGCACCACCACCACCAGCGCCAACAACATGAATACATACTGTGCCGTCTTGCGGTGGAACCCATGTTTGAGATTGCGTTAATGCGATTTGTGGCAAGGCTCCACCGCCACCTGCTCCTAATGTAATAGCCATTTATAGCTCCTTCCATCCAATCGTTGCGTCAACGTACACAAGGGTTGCACCAGCATCTGCCGCCAATGAACCATCGTCTGTTGTTGAATTAATCTTTGAGCCATTCCGACCCACTGTTACTACACCTGTACCAGCGTTCTTGATGAACACCACGTTGCCAGCAGCAGGACTTGCAGGCAGAGTGATTGTCACTGCGCTGCTTGAGTTGACGATTAACTGGTCACGGGTAGCTGCGGTATAAGCTCCAGTCTTGATAGCGAAGTCATTGAATGCTCCGCCCACACCCGCACCTAGCTTGGCAGAGGTGATTGATCCATCAGCTATCTTAGCAGTGGTTACTGCGTTATTAACTATTTTAGCCGTAGTGACTGTGTTGTCTGCTGGAGTACCTATATCAGTAACTGCTATTTGAGCTACCATAATCTCTATAGCTGCTCCGTTAGCGGGAGCTTCAGAGAAAGTAACTACAGCAGGAGTTGCGCTAGACACTGCATAGGTTGATTTGTTTTGATATACACCGTCTACATACACCAGCGTATTGTTTTCAATAGCCGCACCAGATAGCGAGAAAGTTACGTCACTGCCATCACCAGTAAAGCTGTTGAGCAGGAGGTCAGCAGCACCGCCACCAATCTCTCCCCACTCCGTGCTGTACCCTTCAAACTTACCTTCGGTAGTATTGTAACGAAAGTGACCCGCTACACCTGTAGGACGTTGAGCTGTAGTACCTGCTGACATCTTGACAGCGGTAGTCTCATTGATAATCAAAGGGCCAGTAAGAGTTCCACCAGCTAAAGGCAAAGCGGCATTAGCTGTATTAGTTGTGGTTGTTAAAACTGCATCTCGCACTGCAATGTCAACGCCATCGAAAGTAGAGTTAGTAGTTACTGCGCCTGTTAACGCACCGCCAGACTTAGGTAGAGCAGCGTCTGCTGTCGCGCCTTGTGTAGCAGTAGCATAGTCAGAAGAATCAAAAGCCTTAACTTGAGCGAGATTAGTCACCTCGCTATCCATCAACGCGCCAGCGGCTGTTACATTTGCCGCATCTGTAACATCTGCCGCAGCTTCAATTCCGTCAAGCTTTGTGCCGTCAGTCGCTACATCACGACCATCAAAAGTAGAGTTAGTTGTAATAGCACCAGTAAATGCTGCACCAGATAATGCTGCAAAGCCCGACAAATTTGGTGGGGTATAGGTAAACACACCAGACGTATATGACAGTGCAGCAGTGCCTGCGCTATTCGTAGTTACACTTAAATCTGAATCTTCTAACTTATCTGTGTTGAGATTACTGAAGTTCCCATCAAGCTCATTATTCGTAAGGGGCGAGCCTTTGCCTGCCCGTGTTACTATTGTAGACATAGGTAGCCCCTTTCAAATTAAGATGCAGTAAGTGTAATTGTCCAAGTAATAGTCATGCTGTCGCTTGCACCTTTGTTGACAACACTGAACACTGTACGACATAGCATATCGCCAGAGCTTGCAGCGTTAAAAATGCCAGCCTCTGTAACCGCACCAGTGCCTTCTCCAGCCTCAAAGCTAGAAACATAGGTAACGGTATTGGTTGAAACAGTAGTGCTGTCTAACGCTTCTCTGGAGCCTAGAATAGATACCAGATCAGTCTGACCAGCAGCAGCGGCAGTAGTGCCAGAGCCAACAGCCATGTGAGACATCGCGCCTTGCGTAGTATCCTTCATGCGGCTGACAATGAAATTAAGTCCGTCATTTACTACTAAGTTGTTAATTTCGCGGGAATCTTTTATTGTGCCATCTTCGCCTTTAACAACGATTGCCACATCACCGCGCAGTTTTAAGTTATCTTTTACCATGCTAACCTCTTAAAATGTGCGGATGAACCCGCAATATTCTTCTGCAAAATAATCTTCTAGCGCATAGGTCTGGGTTGTTAAATTACCAGAGTCAGACGCTGAAGGCGTTTCGGGTACTACTTTAGCACCCAATTTTACTACGGTTTCGCTTGCAAAGCCAAGATCAGTTCTTGTCTTGACAAACTCCATAGTTTGATCATCCTCAATAGAGGATTCACCATCCAAGTCATCAGTGCCGTAAAGCTCTTCCGCAATGACTTTGGCAAAATCTTTTTGGGTTATCTGATCTGCTGCTGACCCGCTATTACTTGGCGCAAGCCCTTGACCGAAAACCACTGAGTCTGTAAATGCTGCACTGTCAACAAGTGCCTGTATAGCCGATAGCACAACAGTAATCGTATCAGCAAACCCAGCCGAATCAGTATGCACAGAAGAAAGCTCTAAAGCTGCTGCGTCAGTTGTTCCCGCAGTATCACTGTGGCTGCGAACATAATCCAACGTAAAGACTATGGCATCTACTGCTCCAGTTGTATCTGACAATCCTTTAGCAAACTCAAAAAACTCATCTTCTGTGAGCGCACCGCTATCAGCTAATTCCAAGCCAAAGTAAAGCAATACTGTAATCACATCAGTAAAGCCAGCAGAGTCTGCTTGTGTAGAAGCAAAGCCTAGTGCGGCTAAATCACTGACCGCAGATGAATCTGACTTGGCTGCTGCTGTTGCAAACGTCTGTGCGTCCGTTAAGCCGCCAGCATCGTCTAAATCTTTGAGTGCTTGTATGACTAACTGGTCTGCTGCAAGACCTGTATCTCCCAAGCCTTTGCCAGAATTAACAGATGCAGTATCTGCGGTAGTCGCTGTGTCTGCTTCTGACTTTCCAAATATTCTGCTCAAAGCATCAGATAATGACCCTGCATCACTAAATGTTTTTTGAAAGAAATCAGCAACTACAAAAAAGCCAACTGCAACTGAAGCTATTGCCCTTCTGCTTACAACATGTGCCGCAGCTTTTGCCACAGACAGCTTTGCTATAGCTCTCCGTAACTCAAACTTAGCATCAGCCATATCAGAAATCAGCTCTTAGCTGAAAGTTTAAAAGCTCATAAATGGTTTCTACAGTTCCCGCAGAATAAGTAATCTCAATTTCACCTTCGTAAAAACCAGACGCAAGGTCTAAATCAGTAGCTCCAAAGTTGAACAGCACGATACCCTTTGCGTAATTAGTATTAGGGTCGTTGACACCCGTCAAAGTGAACAGCGTAGTCGTAGTGCCTTTTTTTCGGAACTTTAAACGCACAGTAGCACCTGTCAGATCAACAATAGCACCATCATCTTCTCTGGTAATAGTCGCTTTAACCTGTGGCGCGTTATCATCTTTAACTAAATAAAAAGTCATCTTATGCCTCTAGCGGGTCGAGAAACCCGTATTTAACCATGCCTTCGCCATGATCTGCTTGAATAAATAATGTATGTATGTCGCCTCTAGGGCGCAGAGTGAGATTTAGTGCCTCTAATGCGGTGTTAGCATCAACTGGGCTATTGTAATCGCCTGTCACGGTATCATCGCCATCAAGAGTAGTATAACCGATTTCTATCACGATACGTTCTCCATTGTGCCGCTATACTTCATCAGCTTCGCAGTTACATTTGTTATGTTAGTAGTACCAACTATTGTCGGCCTAAATTCCGTTGTGGTAGTAGACTCGCCATATGTTTTAGCAATGTTGTGGCGTATAGTCTGTGTTGTTCCTGCTGGCACATGTATCCGAATATCATCAAGAGAAGCTGGATTTACATAAGTATTTACACCAGCGAATCTGTAAGGGTTGAAATATAAAGTATTACCTGTGGCAAATGGAGCAGATGTAGCTGATACCATAATGTATGTTCTATTGAAAGCAGTATGGTAAAACACTGAATTAATATTGCCGTTGGTAGTTCCGCTAGAATTATTTGCAACACCCCCAGTATTATCTAAGGCAGAAAGGTAATTGCCAGATATATAAATCCACCAGTTGTACGGGAAAGGATTGCTAGACAGAGTAACGCCACCTGCTGATCCAACTTGTACGCCTGTTGCGCTTTTGCTTTTAACCTGCAATCCGAACTGAAACTCTACCTGATAGTCTGTCCCTGAACTATTTGCCACGGTAAAGTCAAAATCCATATCAATCCGCTGACGCTTGCTAATGCTCAAAGATGGCGCAGGCATATAGAATTGCTGCGTAAATCCTGCTGTAGATGTAATAGCAGTATTGACGTAGACGCTTGTTGGATAAAGCTCTGAAACATCACCTGATAGCTTATCGACTGTAATGCTAGATGCTTGTATCTCAGCAGCAGTTAAAGTGTTTGTGGCAATTTGTGCAGCAGTAATGGTTCTGGCTTCTATCTCATTCGCAGTTATTGTTCCTGCTTCTAACTTATTGCCAGTAATTGTGCCTGCTAAAATAGAAACTGCTGTAACAGCATTTGCTGCAATCGAGTCGCCATTAACAGCATCAGTTGCAATTAGCGCATTAGTAATAGCATCAGTGTCGATGTTAGGCGTATCAATAATACCGACTTCTAAATTACCGCCATTGTATTTAACCGTTGTGCCATCAATGTTTGTTGCTGTTATTGTCCCTGTAATCGTTGCGCTTGTAGCTGTGATTGCGCCAGCAGGGGTAACTCTGAACGGTGCGCTGCCAAATGTTGCATTGCCTAAATAAATACCGTTAGTGTCTGCTTTGAATATGCTTGTGCCAGTGCCAATCTTTACAGTTACGCCATCAATAGAGCCAGCAGTAATCGTACCTATATCAGCACTAATAGCGGATAGACTACCAACGTCAATTTTAACGGCAGTAACCGCATTGGCAACTATAGAGTCAGAATTTACTGCATCTGTATCAATCAGCCTATTGGTAATTGCATCGTCTGCGATTTTTATTGTATCAATACTGCCATCAGGAATATTTGCCGCTGGTGCTGCTGTTGTAGTTGCACTAACTATCGAGCTAAACGCAGACTGATTGCCCGTGAAGTCTACAGCCTTAACCTTATAGTAATAGGTAGTTGTGACGCTTAGACCTACCTTAACAAATGAAGTGCCAGAGCTTTTACCGACTAAAGAATATGTCCCGCTTGAAGTTGTAGATTGATAAACATCTACATGGCTGAAGTCAGCGGCAGTAGGATTTGTCCAGTTGATAGATATAGCTTGAATTTGTCCCGTAGCAGATACGCTGCTAGGTACACTTGGCGCAGTAGTATCAGTCGCTGCTGTTGGTGAGGCTGCCACATAAGAAGAAGACACACCAATCTCATTAATAGCCTTAACCCTGACGTTGTAGGTCTGACCATTCTGTAGCGTAGTAATTACAGCAGGGCTAGACTTAGTTGTCATAGAGTAATAGTTAGACGCGCTGTTTAGTTTCCACTCAACAACATAATGATCAGTAAAGGCATCATCTGCGTTAGTCCACGTTACGTTAAACTCTGCGTTAAATGTGCCGTCAGAGTTTAAAAAGCTGTCACCTGTCACACTTAAATTAGTAGGCGCGGCAGCCGTCATGCCGTTATATAAAGCAACCTCACCACCGCCCAAGAATACTTCTTCGTCAGAGGTTGCCCAGTTCCAGATAGATGCAGCAGTTTCTATTGCGTCTACATTGACAACAATCTGCCCTTCAGAAGTAAAGTCTAGGCTGTACCCAACCACCTCAAACACCTTGTTCGAGTATCCAAGTCTGACATTGCTAACATTTATATTGTCTCCAATCTTAAATCGCAATGCACTTAGGTTGCAGGGTATGGTTATTGCTTCTTGTTGGCGGCTTCTGAACAGAGCAAGTTTGGCGATTCTTTGAGCGCGAATATTATTTATCGTAAATGGTAGCGGCATATCTAAATAGATAGGGTCGCCATCTTCAGCAGCGAATGTGCTGGAAAGCTGTGCAGGGTAGTCGGCTAATATGTAGTTATCGTCTTCAGACAGAAACACACCTTTAACGCCATTGTAAGCATTTCTGCGGCTCTGCTTAGTCTGTATCGATATGTCGCCAACGGCTACTGACTCATCGACTAAGTAGGTAGGCGCAACATACTCTCCAGCATGAATCTCAAACTTTCCCGCAGAAAATACAAGCCGACCAATCATAGAACCTAACATACTGTCTAGGTTGTTTTTCATAGCACCTGCTGTATCTACTACGCCATCTATCGTATATCTAGGCTGTGTGCCGCCAGCAGCGAGAGCGACTGTTTGATCGCATACGGTAGCAGCAGCAGTAACGCTGGAGGTTAAAATATTACTTGCCGATTCGCCTAACCCGTATTTAGTATCAAGAAGGTAGTCATATATGCAGAGCGCAGGATTTTGCGACCATGCTGTCGCGCTGGTAGCTGGATTAAGAACTTTCTTGCCACGGATAACTGTTGATATGTTAGGCAATCCGTTAGCAAACTTATCAACGTCATAGGTTAGCTTAACTACCATATAGGCTGTGTCTAACAGCTTGTGGTCGTTAGTCCACTTAGTAGAAGCAGCATTTAACGCACTGTCTGCTGTAGTTTGGTCGCCCTTGTGAAATCCAATACTGACATAGGTTCCCCAGCTACCGACAAAAGAACCGCCATCCCAAATCTTTTCATCGTTAAACCAGACTTCTTCGTAAGCATCTATCTCATGCCCAGCGACAGCAATGACCAGCCAAAGATACTTGTTATCTGTGCCTGTTGATTCTAAATAAACAATGTTCCCGCCTATTCTAGCGCGACCATATACGATCTTTCGGGAGTGCGCTGCCTCTCTGGTGGTTACAGAGCGACCACCCATAGCTGCCCCCAAGTCTGGTGAGGGCATCAGTGCGCGAGATACGATTGACATACCTGCGCCAATAGCAAACGCTAGGAATAGGTTGATACCTGTGTTGGCAATAATTGCCCCACCAACGGAAACTAAACCTGCGATTAATGCAACTGCCATTCTTAACCCTTAAAGCATTTGGAGTAAATGCGCTCAATCAAATCGAAGCCCATTCTGGTTAATAAACTGTCAAAAGGTATATGCACCTTTGTATTTATATTTAACAAAGAAACGCCATTCTCTTGGCAGTGTTCTTCTGCATATTTTATCAGGTGATAGCCTGTCGCGCCTTCTCTATGTTCTGGCAAAACAAACGTAACATCATTATTGGCAAATACATGATCTGAGTAATGAATGCTCTGCGACACAATCAGTACGCAATAGCCAATTAGCTCACCATTTTTTCTTGCCGTGAATGCCCTTAATACACCAGCGGCATCTAACCTTGCATATTCTTTCCAATCTGGGTTTAGCTTAATAGTGCCTTTATTTAAAGCTACCATTTCCCAATGCTTTTCTAGTAATGGTTTTATCTCATCCTTTACGCTTGCTAAACATTCGTGAGCAATTTTAACGTCTATTGTTTTGCCCTTCATAGTTTCCCCCGTCATCATAATGAGCATCAGTCCTACCAGAAGCACGACCCCATATAATTTCTTTTTGAACTATACTCGTTACAAACTCAAAGCCCTTGTCTGTAGGGTGATCAATCTTCTGATCTTCTGCTGTATAGCGTCTGATCTTAGATCGCTCAAATGCAATAAGCTTATTTTCAACAGCTATGCTTATTGTCGATGTGTCGCCAGATTCCGCTATTGTCATGGTATCCATAAACCCAGCGAACACTGTAGTAGGATTAGCAATCAAAGAGCCTGAAGCGTCAAAGGCTCCAAGCATCACTGTAAGTGGTCTGCCTTGATATTCATGGTCTTTAGCGATAACTACTAGAGAAGATTTAACACCCGTTAAAACCACGTTTATGCCGCTTGCTT
>Ga0187219_1001787_pt1 | contig 10217 bp, 13 predicted proteins | sample 13SPOviralmetaG_FD_130162 | JGI IMG/M metagenome (GOLD analysis project Ga0187219, IMG submission 130162) | Marine viral communities from the oligotrophic San Pedro Time Series (SPOT) site, San Pedro Channel, CA, USA - 13 SPOT_SRF_2010-07-21... | ecosystem: Environmental > Aquatic > Marine >... | reverse complement strand
TATTGCTGATTCTAAATCTCAAGATTTTGAGGATAGATTAAATGGTTTCTATGAGGAAACTCCTAGTGATAATGGTTGGTCTAGTGAAGAAAAAGCGTACTATCAATATGGTCATAGTGAAACCCATACTATGGATGATGATGGGAATGTTGTACCAAGAAAGGAAGGATTAGAGTAGGGTAAAACCTACTCCGACCTCCTCCGGAGGGGACTGCCCAGAGGGGCCGCTCCGCGGTCCATTTTGGATAAAAAAAATCCCCCCAATTTCTCGGGGGGAAATTTTAACCTTTCTTTATATTCAATCTGTTACAGTACTTTTTTGTAGTCCTTGCGCGAATACAACCTTGTACTGTCCAGAATAATAATAGTTATGCGCAGTAGAAGTAGTGAAAATACCCTTACTTTCGTACCATTGGTTTTCCCCAGTTTTACTTAATCCATGCAGATAAATAACACTATCCCCGACTTTTTCAATCGCCATATGAGTAAATCCTCGTGAATTTACACTAAGTGGCTTAACCAGTAATTTTTTCATAATTTTTATCCTTTCTAAGAAGGATTATAATACTCATGATTGTATATATGCAAATGATTATATTATTTTATATGCATAGCATGTATAATTATACATTGATAGATAGAATAAAAAATGGACCCTTCGGGGACACTGCCCGTGGGGCCCCACTCCGTGGGGTGTGACATTTTGAAAGTACATACACAAGAGGCACCGTACGGAGTACGCATCTTCCCCCCCGGGAGGGCCCGCCGGAGGTGAAATTTGGATAAAAAAAATCCCTCTTTCGAGGGAGTCTAAATTTTCACAAGCAACCTATTCTTGTGAATCCGAATCGGCCGTAGCTAAAAGTTTGAGTCTTATGGGATTAAGTGTTGAGCCACACCCACCACCGAATGCTGGGCTCATTTCCCAACCTTTATGTTTTTTTATTTCTTTATATTTCATGCAAAAATGTTCTCCAGCATTTTCACCACCAAGAAATTTACAAGCATTATTATCGGGGCTAGTAACTTCTCCAAAAACGCACGGGGCTTGTTTACAACAAAACCCCGAACGAACGCAAGGAGCAAAATTACTCACTAAGCATCTTTTTTAATAGTTGTAATTGTTTTTGAAATTCTAACACTTCTTCAACTTCACTTTGAAGTCGTTCCAAATCATATTGAAGATTTGAAATATTGTTTTCCAATTCTTCCAATTCATTAACAACATCTTCCAATTGAAGTGTAATTTTTACAAACATATCTTTTTCTACTTTATTATTCATTGATTTTCTCCTATTTTCTCTTGTTTTCTCAGCGAATCGCTCATAGCTACGAGCGATTCAAAAAGGCTTGCTACGGCACTGTCGAGCATTAGCACCACCCTGTGGTAGTGCTCTTACTCATACCTTGAGCGAATACAACTGTATAACGCCCACCGTAGTAATAGTTATGGGCTGTTTTTTCGGTAAACATACCCTTTGACTCATACCATTGGTCTTCGCCTGTTTTACTTACACCGTGCAAGTAAATAACGCTTGAGCCTTTTTCGGCAATCGCCATGTGAGTAAACCCCCTTGTGTTTGGGCTTAGTGTCTTGATTAGTAAGTTCTTCATAATTTCCTCTCGTTGTTTACATAAACCAGCTTAACAGGTCGTAAGCTTAAGTTCTCAATTTTTAGGATATTTTAAGATTAATTTATACATGCAATGTATAAATATACATTCACATAGATGTAGACTTTGTGAAAAATATTTCACAATCTCCCTGTGCTTGTGCAAAGGAAAATTCGACCCTTCGGGGACACCTCCGGTGGGGCCCGCTCCGCGGGGGTCTCACTTGTAAAACCCTTATCAGAGTTAGACAGGACAGAGTCCGCACTGCCCCGCAGGAGCCCCAGCAGGTCCCATTTGGATACCCAAAACCCCCCCGAAAGGTGGGGGGTTAGGGAATATTTATTTCTTTTCTGGCTTATATGTAGCGTCTAACTGTTCTCTAATGTCATTAATAATATTGAATGTATCTGTATTTAATTTTCTTTGAATATCTGTTAAGATTTTTTCCACTAATTCTTCTGTCTCTTTTAATGTTAAAGACATTTTGATAGTGTCCATGCTCTTAACTAATTCTTCAATATTAGCGATTAATTCTCCTGTGTTGGTGTAATGTAGTTTTTTCATTTTTAATATCCTTTCTAAGAAGTGGGGGTTAACCCCACTCCTTAATTTCATCTTCTGTTAACCAATCTGTCTTTTTAGACTTTGATATACCACCACGACTGTTAGTAAGTTTTATATACTTTCCACCTCTAACATAGTTTAAGGCAGTGTTATTGGTAAAGTCTGTATTAGTCTGATACCATTGAGAAGCACCATCTGTTTTACTTAGTCCATGTATATAGATGACTGTTCTCGTTTTACCTACATTCATAGCCATGTGGGTAAATTGTCTAGAATTTCTAGATAGTAATTGTTTCTTCATTTCGTTTTTTCCCTTCGTTGTTTTCATAATATAATCATATCAAATATTTATATCTAAACAACAGATATTAATATTTGTTTCATGTGAAACAGAACACCCATACTATATATAGTGCTTAAACATATGTTATATACCATATATAGTGTAGTTTTTTTATATTAGGATTTTCTAAAATATTTTGTGATTTTGACTTTGTGAAAACATAATCGTGTCATGTGTTTTGAAATAGCCTTATTTTATAGGCTTAAATGGGTAAAGTCTTAGAGGGTTGCACAAGCAGTTAAGAGCTTGTGAATTTAGTCTAGATTTATACGAAAATCTAAAGTAAATTAGAACAAATGTTCGATGAAAAAAGCCTATAAACATTGAGGTTTTGGATAATCTAAACTTTTTGTTTAGATAAATACCAATCCGAGGCACTCTTGATAAATCGAAGAGCGCCGCTGGGGCCCCTACCCCAGTCGCATTTGGATTGTTATAGTTGTGTATATATAGCATAAAGATACTGACTACTGCACTGTGCAAGTTGGAAAAAAAGAAACAAAAAAAACTCCCCGATTGCTCGGAGAGTTTAATTTTACCCTTACCCTTTTAATATTCCCCCTGTCGCCATGGCTAACAGAGTTAATATTACAGGGATTATGATTTCCCAAGGCATATTTATACACCTACCTTTTTAGTCACAAGTTTCACAAATAATTCTAATGAATTAGCGAATGCGTTATCTTCTGTACAGTTACTTGATGTTTTTAAATAGTCATATGCCTTCTGTCCACTCATAAATTCAAGTGTACAATTTTCTCTTAGACTACTATCTATTACTGCGACACCATATTCCCCAAGTGCAATATACCATTGCGCGCCGTTAAAATAGTGTAATCTAGCTCCTGCGTTTAGGTAACTATTAAGTACATCAATTACTTGATTAGTATTTAGTCTTATTGTTTCTGTAGTTCTCATTTGTTTTTCCTTTTCTTATTTGTTACTTAATAACATAATAGAACTATATATATATATATGCAAGTTATTAATACTTTTATTTTATACATGTAATGTATATTTATACATGATTAATTTAGTGGCTTATCTGTAGAAATATTGGAGTAAAAGTGTTTCTTAATATCCCTCTATCTAAACCAATCGCCACCAACATTCTGTTGGATTGACCTCTCTCCGAGAGGTGTGAGACTTGGAATTAAAGAACAGGCTTAGGGGGAGGGGTATGTATATTATCACTAGATTGAATTTATCTATATATTAAGCTCCCCGCACGATTTTCTAATGAAATCAATGCGCTTTGAGATTGGCAGGTATAATAGACCTATGGATATTGACCACACAAGACAATTGCCGTCCACTGTAGAGGGGAACTCATTGGAATCCTTTACTAGCAAGGAGTCCCGACCGTCAAAATTGGATAACTCCCGTATAGAAGAGCTAGTAAAATGGCTTAAACTAGGGTATTACATAGAAGATGCTTGTACTATGGCAGGAATTGCCAAGCAAACTTATTACAATTGGATAGCTAAGGCAGAAGCCAATGAAGGACAAATATACTTAGACTTTTTGGACTCAGTAAAAAAGGCGAGAGCCGAAGCTGAGGGTGCTCATATCATGAATATCCGTAAAGCAGCTGACAATGGAGTATGGCAGGCCTCGGCGTGGTTCTTGGAGCGTTCCCATCCTACTAAGTGGGGTAAGCGTAACCCGGACCTTATGACAGAGGAATCAGACGAACCTGTGGAGTTCGATATAAAATACGCTGACGGCTAAGCTTCCAGCCAGATTTTCTAATGAATTGGATGCGTTTTGACATAGGCATTCTATTTTCAACAAATTTTCCCGCACACACATTATTTTGTAAGGTTTTTCCCCCTCCCGGGACGGATAGGCCCCTCCCCTACCCCATATAAAAATTTTTTTCAGGGGGTCAGGGATTTATAACACTACTCCTGTTCTCTTTAGGAGTTCATGGCGCGAATTTCTCTCTTAGTAGGGGAGTGGTACTTCTTTGCTAGTAAGAATATAATATTTATAGCGAGGCTTATAACGAGGCCACCCTTGGGGGTAGGTCTTCTTAGGAGGCTTGTATGTGGCTACTAGAGGTTAACATGGGCCACCTTCGCAGCAAGCTACAACTTTCTGTTTGTATGAGGGACAAGAGGGGTTGTATAAGAAAAAGAGCACCCGGTTGGAAGATGCTCTATTTCTTTGTACTCGATAATAAAATTGTAACACAGTTGTATATACACGCAAATTTCAAAAGTAAATTATTAATTACTTTCTTCGTTTGACTTTGTTTGACATTCGTTCTAATCTGTTTAATTACAAACAGTTCAAGATACTGGCTCTTAAAATATCTTGAACGACTAAAACAAAAGTAAGCGGTCTAGCCAGCCCGTATGTCGTCCGTTAAGGGACATTCCTCGGAGTATTTAAATTTTGTGTTGGGCGGGTCCGCACAGGGTTAGCTGTACCTACCATTAAAAAGTTTGGGTGGGGGCCATAAAAAAAAATATCTAAAGTTGGGTGCTACTATAAAAAAATGACTTTAGATTATATACAAAATGGAATGAGATTTAAAGTAAATAGAAACCAAATAACTTACATCAAGAATAAAAAAATTATAGACACTTGGATACAGCCAAATTTAAATCCAAAAGCTCTTGAACGATATGTAATCGACAGAATGATTTCTTTAGCTTATCTCTACAAAGAGGAATTAATTAGACTATAATAAAACCTATGGTTTTAGATTTAAATGTTAAGATGAATATGTCGGCTCCACTAACCGATATCCTCCCATCACTGGCTATTCTTTCGGGGATAGCCTTATTCAAAAGGAGTCTAGGCACACCGTGAATAAAATAAGTTGGGACCCGGAAAACGAAACTTTTCAAGAGTTCAAACAGAGGCGTAGTGCTTCTTCGGGAATATCCGGTATGGGGCAGAAAAAACGAGAAGGCACCGGCAAGAAAAATCTATCTGAGCTTCGGGAGAAAGCTTTACAGAGAGCAAATAATACTTGTGAATGGCCGGGTTGCAATTCTAAAAAATGGCTAGAGATGGCGCACTTAAAAGCAAAGGGTATGGGTGGAGCAAACAGAGACATATCTGACGACCCTATGAATGTATGCATGTTGTGTAAACATCATCATGACATCTTTGATGGTAGACAACAAGTTGGTTCCCAACGCGAGTATACTGAACTCTTAAAGGGATTTCTTGTGTTACAGTGGAGAGTGAAATGAGTGATGTGTACAGTGAACTTAAAGAGTTCAATCCGAAAGCAATGATAATTGACGACTTTGAAGAAGCATACCTTGGTTACTCTTCAGACGGTAAAGCAATCTATGATTTTTATACAATGTTGGATTTAGTTATTGATGGTATCTACGAAGACGCAGAAGAAGAGATAACGGAAGACCAAGCTTATAGCGAGGCTTACTTACATCTTGACTCTAATGTTGTCAATGCCTCTGCAAGTGAACACACTCCAATAATTATGTATAAAGAACTTCATGAATAATAAGTATGTTCCTAAACTTCCTGCTTTACACAAAGGACAACTTGAGGTAGCAAACTCAGAAGCGCGTTGGAAAATTTTATGCGCAGGTAGACGATTTGGTAAAACACGACTTGGTGTTCAATTATGTTTAGATGTAGCTTTGCGAGGTGGTCGTGCTTGGTGGGTTGCTCCTACATTCTCAATTGCTAGAGTTGGTTGGAGAGATATAGCTGCCTCAGCAAAATCATTCCCCAAAGAAATAGAGCCAAAAGTATCACTAGCTAATATGCAAATTGATTTAGCTAACGGGGGTTCTATTGCAGTAAGGTCTGCTGACAATCCACAAAGACTTCGTGGTGAGGGTCTTGATTTCTTAGTTATGGATGAGGCTGCTTTCGTTAAACCGGAGGTATGGCAAGAAGTTCTTAGACCTACTCTTACAGAAAGAAAAGGTTCAGCATTATTTATTAGCACTCCTATTGGAAGAGATAATTGGTTTTATGATTTATGGGAGAATGCAGATGATGCAGAAAACTGGGAAAGGTTTAGATTTGCAACAACGGATAATCCAAGAATTGACCCAGAAGAAGTTATGGCTGCACAAAAAGAAGTTGGTTCTATTGTTTTTGCTCAAGAGTATTTAGCTGAGTTTGTAGATGCCGGTCAAGGTATGCTTAGGCCAGAATGGCTTCACTATTTCTCTATGGTTCCAGATTCAGTAGGAAATATTAAATGTTTAGTCGAAGGTTCAGAATATTACTTATCTAACTTAGATAAATTTGGAATAGTTGACTTAGCAACAACAACAAATAAAGATTCTGATTTTACTGTAATTACATCATTTGCGAGAACTCCAGACAATAGATTACTTGTTATTGACATGACTAGAGCAAAATTAGAAGGTCCAGATATTATTCCGGCGATAAAACGCGCAATGGACAAAAATAAGCTAAAATATGTAGGTATAGAACGCCAAGGTTTTCAAACTACAATAATCCAGATGGCGCAACGAGCTGGTATTAAAGTTAAAAATCTTAAAACGGATAAAGACAAGGTTACACGCGCACTTCCTTTATCTGCCCGTATGGAATCGGGAGATGTATTTTTGTTAAGAGATACGCATTGGCTTCCAGAAGTAGAAAGAGAAATAATGACTTTTCCTGCTGGAGCACACGATGATATCATTGACACATTATCTTATGGTGTTCAAATGTTACAAGAACAACGAGGCTGGAGCGCGTATTAATAATGGCTGAAAACAAGTCAAGATTTTCAAAAGCAGTAGATTGGTTAAATGCACCAACTGATGCAAGAGTTCGTAGAGAACAAAAAGGTTTACTTGTAAACCAATCAGAGTATTCATATTTAAATCAATCAGTAATGGGTTACAATACTCAGTCTGGTTACTTTGACCACAAAAAATTAGCAGAACTAGGAGATGGTACAGGAAACTCTGCTGTTATTGCATGTCTTAGTGTTTTAGCAACCTCATTCGCAGAACCTGGACTTTTAGTAGCAACAAGAAATGCTGAAGGTGATTATGCACAAGATATGAACCATCCAATGGCTAGATTGTTTAGAAAACCAAATCCTTACATGACACAACAGTTATTAGCTAACTATATTGTTACTTCTTTAAATGCAAACGGCGATGCTTTTATTTATAAAAATAGAAATCAAAGAGGTCAAGTTGTAGAACTAGTTCCTTTAATGCCTCACTTAGTAGAAGCTAAAGGTAACGAAAACGAACTTATTACACATTTTGATTATCAACCACAAGGTGGTATGCAGGGTGAAGATTCTGTAAAGATAGAAAAAAAAGATATGATTCATTTACGCCAAGCTGTTGACCCAAACAACATGAGGCGAGGACTTGCTCCACTTAGAGGCGTTCTAAGAGAAATAGCAGGAGACGAAGCCGCAGGACAATACACTGCTGCTTTGTTGCACAATATGGCAGTACCCGGAGTAATTCTCTCTCCAAGAGATGACCAAATGGGTGGGCCAACAAGAGAAGAAGCCGAAGCTATTGCTGATATGTATAAGCAAAAGTTTGGGGGTAAGAACAGAGGTGCTCCTATGGTCTTATCCGGTGCTATGAATGTAGAAATCGTTTCTTTCTCACCAGACCAAATGAAGTTGGCAGAATTAAGAAGAATACCAGAAGAAAGAGTTTCAGCGGTACTTGGCGTTCCAGCTATTCTCGCAGGACTCGGCGCTGGTCTTGATTCGGCAACTTACTCAAATACAAAAGAACTGAGAGAGTTCTTTACAGAGTCTAAACTAGTTCCAATGTGGAACATGGTTGCGCAAGATTTGACTCATCAATTGTTACGACCAGAGTTTGACAGTAGTGATAACGAATACGCAGAATTTGATATTTCTAATGTTAGAGCTTTAGCTGATGACAAAGACAATCTCTATAAACGCATGAACACTGCTGTACAAGGGGGTTGGGTAACAATTGGCGAAGCAAGAAAAGTTGTAGGACTAGAGGCTGATAATAGACATGATGTTTATTTAAGACCTCTTAACATGATTCAAGTTACAGAAGATGGTTCGCCACTTCTTAATGATAATCCTACAGATAAACCTGCTCCGGCAAATAACAATGATGATGAAGAAAGCAAACTAACAAGTATAGACTTAGCTCCAGAAGTACAAAGAACAGAAGAAGTATTGACTACACCTACAAGACTTGACAATGATAAAGTTGCAGTTGGTAAAGATATCTTTGATAATCCGGGCGAAGCTATTGAAAGGTCTAAAGAATTAAGTTGTTCTCTTGGTGTACATAGTCATGAAGTAAACGGCAAAGAAGTCTTTATGCCTTGTAAAACACATGAAGAATATGAAGAGGCTGTTAGCAAACCTAAAAAGTCTAAAGACATTGAGGAATTAAAAGTCTCTTTAGAAGAAGCTGAAACAATGTACGAAAAAGGAGACAAACTAAATAGTCCGGAAGAAAAAGCACCAGATAAAGTTACAAACTTTCCAAAAAGTGGAGATAATCAGAAAATAAGCTTATCTAACTCACAACATAAACAATTTCCTAGTCACGCCTATGTTAAAGATTTAAAAGAGAACTGGCCAGAGATTTGGAGAAGAGCAGGTACCGGTGGTAATCCTCCTACTTCATTTACTGGTAACGATGCTTTCAATAGATGGACAGCTTACAAAGGCGGAGATAGAAGCGAATCAGTTCTTAACTGGGTTAAGAGAAGAGAACGCTTTATGAATCGTCATAAAAAAAATAACAGACTTAACGGAACTATTGCCGTTATGAAATGGGGCGGAGTAACTGCTGGTGGTGTGTCCCAAATGAAATCAGTTGTTAATGATTACAAAAAAGTTATTAGAGAGCGTAGAAAAAAGTCAATTAATATAGCTGAAGAGTATTTGTTAAAAGCAGTATCTGGTCGAGTTAGAACTGCGCTTACTAACAAAGTAAAAGACCACAACGATAAAAATCCAAAACATCGTGCAACACTTCGTATGCTAATTGCTGTATTTAACAGAGGAGTTGGAGCATATAGAACTAACCCAGGTTCAGTCAGAGGCAATGTTACATCTGCTGACCAGTGGGCAATGGCCAGAGTTAACGGTTTTATAAGAGCATTAAGAACTGGTAAATTTAGAAGAAAACCTTACGACCAAGATTTACTGCCAAGCTCACATCCATTATCTTCAAAGAAATCTGGTAACAAAGCAGAGTCAGTAAGAGTTGGTCAAGCTGTAAGTTGGTCTATAAATAAAGACCCAGACCCACCATCAATTGTTCATGGTATTGTTACATCAGTAAGTGATGACGAAGCAACTATCATGGTATGGGCTCGTTTAGAAAATGGTGAACATCAGAAAACAGATAGAAGTGTAAAAGTTCTTATTTCAAAACTCAAAATAATATCAGACTTCAGATAATAAAAAACTAAATCCCTAAAACATAGTATAAAATAGTTAAGACGCACATCTTAATAATCTATTGTACAATTTAAGATTGAAGGATGTATGAATAACGAATCTAAAAATATTGATATAGAGTTAAAAGAAGACTCTGGTCAAGTCGAAGCAGTTTTCAGTTTGTTCAACTCTCTTGACAGTGACGGAGATGTTGTTGTACCTGGAGCTGACAAATCTGGTTTTAAAAAGAATCAAGTACCTATGGTTTGGACTCACAAATGGGACATGCCTATTGGTAAAGGTACAATCGCACAAGATAATGATAAAGCT
>Ga0187219_1001783_pt1 | contig 10222 bp, 15 predicted proteins | sample 13SPOviralmetaG_FD_130162 | JGI IMG/M metagenome (GOLD analysis project Ga0187219, IMG submission 130162) | Marine viral communities from the oligotrophic San Pedro Time Series (SPOT) site, San Pedro Channel, CA, USA - 13 SPOT_SRF_2010-07-21... | ecosystem: Environmental > Aquatic > Marine >... | reverse complement strand
TATTAGACTTACTGGCATCATTAGATTCCGATGATGGAGCCTATATCACTACTGTTGTGTGAGGTGGGTGGAGTGCAGGGAAGTCATCTCAAGGATGTCTAGCTACCGCACTCCGTTGTTACCTCAGTAACTATGGTATTATATACTATACTTAAACCCTTGTAAACGTTGGTGTATCAAGATGATTCCAAAAAACACAGATCGCTGTCTTATGTCGGACGATCTGTGTTTTTTGTTATTCTTCTACCATCTCCATAGCCTGATGAAGTGTCTCAGTGTTTCTTCTGCTCCATCCTCTACCGAAATGCTTGTAGTCGTCTAGGCTCTCATAGAATGCCTGTCTGACTGTGTAGACGTAATCGATGATAAACTTAGGGTCTTTCTCAGCAACTAAGCCAAGGGTCTGATTACCTATAGCTCCATCTTGAGTAGCACCTACTGCTCTTTGGATAGCCTTGGCAGGGCGACCAGAACCACTGTTCACAGCCCAGTCAAATGCACACCAGTCTACACCAGATGGCAGTTGGTCGCCTTTAACTCGATCCCAGTAGTTCTTCTTGTAGATGGGAGCAACATCGTCAGGCGTAAGGTTACGCATCTCTTGTTCAGTAGACTCACGGCCTATCCAATCATCATAGACACGTTTGGTTACACCGAGGTTAGTCATACCGCCTTTATCAAATTTTGAATTTACGTAGCCCCCTTCGTGTTCCAGAAGCATCGCTAGACACTTATCAAAGTTCTCTTTCATTTGTTCACCTTTTTAACCTTCTCGAATGAACGTAAACCGCCAAGACCAAGCATTCCCATCAACACTGGCATCATCACAGATGTATCAGCCTGTGGGACAACTACCCCAAGTGGAGCAAGTAGGGGCGAGATTAGAAAGTTTACTGCCATCCCTAGAACACAAATCCATGCAACAGCTGGTCGCCAAGAAGACTGAAACCAGTTACCTTTAGCTTCCTCTTTGTTGACTGCTAACTGCGCGAGTGAAAGTTCTTGGGCATGTTTCTCGGACATCGTTGCTATCTCATGTGCAAGAGCCGCCGCTTGGTCTTTGTCAGGAATAAATTTATCTAGTAGCCCAGCGACAGGGCTTATCAATGATTGTATCATGTGTAATCCTTAGTTTAATGGATTGCTGGCAAGACTGTCATAAGCCTTCCAAATGTCGTCTATCTCAGTCTGGTAAACATCCAGCTTATCGCCGATCTGATCCGTGATTGTACTCGACTTTTCAACTTTAGAACGTAAGTCCAACAAGTCTTTCTGTTGTTCCAGTATTGTTTGCATTTGCGTACTAATCGTCGATAGCCGCGTGTTAAGACCTCTAACATCATTATCCTGTACCGCCTGTTCCAGTGCCTGTATGCGTGAGTTGAAATCTGTGGCTCTGACGTTGAACATGTCAGCTTCAGTTGTCACAAGATCGATCCCAGTCTCTACTGCATAGAAGCGATTGAGGGTGTCATACCCATAGTAGATACCGCCGCTGATTGCAGACAGTATTGGCAAGGCCGCGGCTATGTACCACCCTTTGAAGGTGAAGCCGCCGACCTTTAGCTCTGTGTCTTCCATTGAATTTACATGTCCTTGATTGGTGTTCCGTTTTGTTGCATGTAGGTGTTCGCACCATAGATGGCTGTAGCATCCTTCATGTCATCTGTTAGATAACCAGACCAACCAGTACCATTACCAGACCATGTGATGACAAACTCATCGACATTCTGGGTGTACGTGATGGCTGTGTAGTTACCAGCAACTAAGTTATTAGTGGCAGTGTATGTGTCTATAGACGCTGTGAGTTCCGTGTTGTTTGCCGCCGCCATGAATGCACCAGCTTGCTGTGCGTACTTCTCGACGTTATCAACTGCATCATTGTATGTAGCAACTTCAGATGCCTGTATGGAATACTCGTCTGTCTGTAGCATGTCTTGTAGTGCTACTTGCTCTGGCTTTGTGTCAGCTTCAGCCGCCACTGCGGATACTGATGTTGCTGTAGCAAGTACAGAAGTTGCAGATGTCAGTAGGTCAACAGCAAGTGTCAGCTGGTTCATTGCCGCTGTGTGCTCTTGCGTGAACAATTGCTTTGCATCTTGTGCTGTAGCGTAGTCGTGTGCAACCACCTTATCTAAGGCCACTGTGTATGCCGCGAACTGTGCATCTGTGATTAATCCGTCATCTAGTGCGTCATCTACAACTACACGTCCGACTGTTGCGTAACCGACAGCACCATTTGTTAGCTGTCCACTCGCAAGCAGTTTGTTATTAATGATGTCAATTGTTCCCTTTAGCTCCGTTATCTTCTGTGCGCCTGTCTGACTGTACTCCGCTGGTGGCTGATATGACTCTGCGTGTACTGCGGAACCTTTCGCTAATACTGCGGTTGTCGCTAACAGTAGCAACCTTTGCTTTTGTTTCTTCATCACTTAAATCTTCTCCAATTCTCAGTAGAGTGTCCCAAAATACTTTGTTTGGCTCGTAGCCAATAATGTAGACCTCTGGGTGTTCTCTGTATTTATCTATTGCCGATTTACCCATTAAGATTTTACCAGTGACCACATCCATGATTGGACAGGGTGTGCTGGCTAACATCATACTACGGAATACGTTGCCATCTGGTGAACTACACAGGACACTGATGGCTGAGACCTGTAATCCCAGACCTCCAATTTGCTGTGGTGTTCCTAATAGTCGGGCGTTCTTGCGGCGGTTACAGTGCTCATCCTGTTGCATACTGCCTTGTGAGAAACCAAACATTGTCATCTGGATTCCCGATGTTGTGGGTAATAGACAACTATCGTTACCACCACCGCCCATAACTGTAGGGGCAATGGAAGACATTACAGGTGCGGCCTGAGAAGCCCCAGCCGCATTGTAATTGTTAGTTTCGTTAGTTGTTGCGTTATTACTATCGACTGCGGAATCTTGGTAGTTGTTACTGAAGTCTCCGTTAATGTCATTTGCATACGCTGAAGTTGTCAGCAGTATTAATATAAGGGTGAATATTTTCCACATTCTTCAACCATAACTTTCTCTACTTTATAATCTTGGCACATCAGTTTAGTTGCCGCATCTTTGTGACCTATGTAAGCCAGCGTCTGCGCGTTGAGATTACGTTCACAGGCTGTATCTCCCAGAGGACATGAAGACGGAAAGGCTATCGGAGTGTCTACATAGATTTCGGGGATACAGGCTGTTGTTGTGAGTAAGGTTACTAGTGCTAGGGCAAGCCTAACCATCGCGGTCTGCCATCTTCTCAACTGATGTACGGATGTGCTCTATGTTCACGTCTATTCGTGCCATAGACACAGCTTGCGATTGAACCATCTGTTCTACTTTAGATATACGCTGTCCGAACTCAACGATGTCTGTTTGATTTTCTTGGATGTCTGCCATCATCATGCTGACAGTCCAGACGATTGCTCCAGCTTGTGTTATGAGGCCGAGGAGTAGGGTTGCGGGGACACTCTTGGCTATGTGCCAGCCATTGTCACTATTGTCCATTCTACATTCCTATATCAATAGGCCAATGTTCGTCTAACCAGTAGTTGTGAGGTATAGGTGACATAGCTTCTAGTACATTAGAAGCATCACGTATCTCTTTTATCTTAGCCCAGATAGCTTGGTTAGCATTATACTCGGCTAGTTCTTCTGCCGTCCAATTGTCTGAACCTTTATTAACTAACTCCATTGACCTGTTGGTTATGTTACGTTGTTTCCATTCGGGGCAGTAGTTAAGTATTAAACTCTGTGCATGCTTTCTTACATCGTATTCGTTACCTGTCATGTCTTGCACATACCAATCAGTACCATTCCAGAATACTTGTTGCCCATTTGATTGTGAAGGTATGTCAGGTGCTACAGTATAACCAGCATCAGCTATCTCAGCATCTGTAAATGTTGTTCTGTCAGTACGAGTTGTACCATTAGACAAGACTATCCTGTGGGGTAGAGGTTTGGGATAGGTTTGGTTAATTGTATATTGTGTCATTGTGTTGGAAATCCTGCTGTTGGAGGTGTAAAGGTAGAGGTGTATCTAGCAACGCCATTTGTTATCCTTACTTCATCAAGATACCCTTGAAAGGGATTATAACTACCCGAATATCCTGCTCCGATATATTGATAGTTTACTGTATTACTAAAAGAAGAATTCGTACCCACTAAGACACCATTTATAAAAAATCTACAGACACCACTATCTCTTGTCAGCGCATAATGATTCCAAGAGTTTACAGTAGGCCAAACGGAAGGAACTATATTATTGAACATATATGCGTTATTGTAGACCACTATTTTTTTAGGATTTGCATTTCCAAGAAACCTCATGATTTGATGGTTTTGTGCAACAGTACCAAACAGACATTCATCAGCAGTTATTCTTGAAGGGTAAACCCAAAGTTCTATAGTAAAATCAGATGTTAATGAAGCATAACCTGAATCTACTACCAGTAACCTATCACCATTACCATCAAGATAACAACTTGAGCCACTAAACCTACCAGCAACTGTGGTTGAGTGCTTGGTATCACCAGAAGCAGTAATAGTAGCATTAGTATTAGAGTTATCTGTAAATGTTGTACTGTTGTTAGCTTCATCAAATTGTAATAGCAATTCTACATTACTAAAGTAAGGGTCTGATATGGATGGAGCAACAGCTTTAGGCCAAGCATCATTAGTCTCTGCCTCGTATTGCTCTTGTAAACTCCAGACACCACTAGCTGAACTAGTAGTAGGAGTGTTTATTGTTTTGGTTATTAGGCCACCATTTTTCATTTTGCAACCCTTCTAAAATGTACTTGTGTCAACGTAGGCTGTAATTTCTCGATACCTAGTTATAGTTCCAGTAAAAGCTGAAACATCTTGACCCCCATGAACATATGCTGTGTTTGAGAGACTTGCACTGCCTACCCTTGCGGAGTCAGTGCCAGCCCAATCGCCGTTACCATTAAAATCTACAGAAACTATTTGATTAATTCCGTTAGTGCTATCATTCCACCAACATTGAATATGGTTTTGATAATCAATAGTAACAATAAGCTGACCAGCTACACCAGCATAAGCAGACATATCTGTTGTTGTAGTAGATGTTTCGTTAGATACTCCTGATACTGCACCAGAAACAGACAACCTAAGATTGCCTCCTGATGTTGTACCTACATATAATCCGTCTGTGCTTCCACCTTGGTCTAATATACATCCAGTATCTGTTGTACTGAAGGTCATATCAAATATAAAAGTCACATCAATTGTACCACTACCGCCAGAACCTGAAGCAAAAGTAGTTGATGGGAATGATGTAAACTCTCTTAGGTATGTAGTACCATAGACAGCATCTATATCTAAGGCTGTAGCACTTAATTCTGCATTGAGGTAATCTGCATCCATACTCCAAACGCCAGTGTTCTTTTTGTTCCCTCCATATCCTGTAGAGTATTGGTGGACAATATTTAAAGTGTTATCAAGTGCGTATAATTTAGTACCATCTGTGCTAAATTCAATACCTAAAGTTTGGGTTGACTGTGATAAAACCGAAAAACTAACACTATCATAAGACGCAGTAGAAATATCCCATGCTGTATTAAGTATATATTGGTAAATAACATCATCAGCTCCAGTAGCCCAAACCTTATAACCATCTGGTGCAAAAAACAAAGCCTGATTGTTAGTTAGTTGAGATGAAGTGCTAAAGGTACTAGTATGAGATGCAGATGATACATTCCATGCAGTGCTTAATGCGTACTCTTGAATTGCATCAGCAGTTTGCCCAATGATAAACATCTTAGTTCCATCAGGCTTAAAAGTTAAACCTCTTGGGTTATTTTCTTGACTACTAACACTAAATTCTAAATTGTCATATGAAGCTGTTGATATATCCCAAGCTGTAGATAGAGAGTATTGATGCACTTGGTCACTAGCAAAACCAATTATATAAAACTTTGATCCATCAGCTTTAAAGAAAATATCACTTAAAGAACCTTCTTGCCCACCTATATAATAACTTTTATTTGCATATAATGCAGTAGACACATTCCAAGCTGTGCTTAGAGTATATTGGTAAACAGTATCATTATTTCTACCGCAAATGTACATTTTTGTGCCGTCACTACTAAAAGAAAGGTCTTGAAGTGCTGCATCTTCAGTAATTGCACTAGAACTAACATTATCGTAAGTTGCATTATTTAAATCATAATATACACCGTATTTATTAGTAGCCGCATAGTCTGCTACACGTCCTATAAAACCACCATTGTCATGCACACTGTTTTTCATGGATTACTCCGATATAATTTCGTAACTACAGATAACCTGTAAGTCCCCATCTACACTTGCTGTTGCCCTTAGTGCATCACCTTCTTCTAAGTATATTGCACTGTCTTTGCTTATAGCTACGAGAGTAGCATCTGCTGGTACTGTAACTGTACTTACTATCTTGTAAGCTGTACTCGACCTAAATAAATCAAGAGTAATATCAGCATCGTTTGTGCCATCAATGTTAGCTATGATAACTGAGTTTATCTTTAGTAATTTACCTGTTGCCGCAGTTGTTATTGCTGTGGCTGTTGTTGTTGCCGCAAGTACATCCGTCTTGCCTGTTATAGTTGCAACACTAACTACGTTTGGTGCAGTCATTTTATTCTCCTGTTATCCAAATACCATTGCCATAGCAATTGCTTTGCCTGTTGTTATTCCACCGCCGCCACCAGAAGCAGGGGTAGCCCATTCACCAGCAGTTGCTCCCGAATTAACTGTGAGAACTTGCCCAGCAGAACCCAGTGTATTTGGTATCTGAATTACATCATTAATTTTAATTGCCATCTTCGTATTCCTTTACTAGTAGCTTTAGTTTAGTGTTCGGGGTATTGCTCTGGGTATTGTTCTCTATGTGCCGCCATCATTTCATCTTTACTACTAAATTCCTGAACTGACGCATCATCTCGATGGGATACAATAGTACCCTCTAGTGCTATTGCGGCTGTATTGATTATATAATAACCTTCTGTTTTTGTAATTATAGCCATTAGACCGAACCTCCATCAGATATTGTCCAACCATGAGTGTTAATTAAATTTGTTCTAGCAGTGTCTGCCGCACTGCCTGATGTGTAAGTAGAGTTACCAAAATTAGGTGACATTGCATAACCACCAGTAGGTAAATTAGAATTCCAATTAACTAAAAGAGCATCATAACTTGCTGTAGGTATAGTGGAGTTTGTTAAAAAATCGTTTAACGCACCCGTACTAGATAGACTTGCAATGCTTAAATTTCCAATATTAATAATATCAACAACACCTATGTCCTTAAACATTGAACCCATGTATAGTACGTTAGAAGTATCCCACCCTGTAAGATTTATAGTAGCAAACTTTGATAATTCAAACATGCTCACTGTATTTGTAAACCCACTTGTATCCCAGTAACTTAAATCTACAGTGAGTGTAGGTGTACCAATGGTTTGATAAAACCCAACCCTCCAAAACATATTTTGTGCTAAACCACTAAGACTAGAAACATCCATACCTCTTAAATCAATAAGGCCACCAAGCCTAGTACAGCCGTGAAAAAGGTAGTGCATTGCTGGATACCCAGGATCACCTAATGATGAACTCGGTAATAAGGTAGATGTATCAACGTCACCTGTAGAAAAACTCACTAAGTTACAGTCTTGAAAAGCATGATCAAGTCTTAGCCAACCAGAACCTAAATTAGTTACAGTCTTAACTTTATTAGCCTGATTACTAACAGCATCAAAGAATACATTTGGAAACGAACCTGACACACTAATAGCATAAGTCCCTGCATTTACATAAGTATGACTTAAATCAGAGTCATTGTAAGAAGTAATTGTACTAGAAGTATTATCACCCCAATCGATTACTGCGTTAAATGTACCCGTATTATGTGTTGAAATTATAAATGTATCATTTGCAGATTGTGTAAGTATCGTAAATTCAAAATTTTCATTAGCTGTGCCAGCATTAACATCGCCTTTAGATGTGAAACCACCCAACGGACTAAGGTCTGCTTTAACTACTCCGTTGTAGGAAAATAATAACTGTCCTGACGATTCAGTTATAGTCCAATTACCAAGGCTTACATTACCAGAACCGCCACCTGAAGCCTCCGCCCAAGTTAAACCGCCAGTATTGCCAGACTGTGCTGTAAGTACATAACCATCTGTGGGTGTATTGCTTACCTTGAGGTTTGCTTCATCTACGACATTATCAGCTATTACTGTTGCCCCATCGGATGTCGATGTGACCTCGCCTGTGTGGTTAGGGTGAGTGTAAGTAGTCACATCTGACGCATTAGCCAATTCAATCCAGTTACCGCCGTGAGCAAAATAACCCTTACCTGTTGCATGTACGTGAGCAAACATGCCGTGATTATCTGTGGCTGATGGCAAGTCATTCAAGGTAGAATACATATTACTAAACAGAACCTTGTTACCATCCATGTCTAGGTCTGATGCAGTTACTGCTGATACTGCGTTAGCATCTGTGTATGCTGTAGCACCTGTTGCTATGCCGTCTAGTTTAGTATTTAAAGTAGTAGTAAAATTCTTTTGAGTTAGACCACCATCACCGACTGAATAAGTAGTGTTAGTGTCTGTGAATAATGCACTTGAAGGAACAGACACGCCTACAGTAAAGCCTGAAACACTACTAGCATTAATACCTAGAGCATCTATGTCACTCTTTGTTTGGTCTGCTGTTGCACCTGTTTCTATGCCATTGAGTTTAGTATGGTCTGCATTGGTAAAATCGTTTGTCGTTAAACCACCATCGCCTATAGTATAGGTTGTATCGGTAAACACTGCGTTTGAAGGTACAGATTTACCTACAGTAAAGCCTGAAACAGAAGTAGCATTGATACCTAAAGCATCTATGTCACTTTTAGTTTGGTCTGCTGTAGCACCACTTTCTATACCATCTAACTTAGTTTTTAAAGTAGTAGTAAAGTTTTTCTGAGTAAGACCACCATCACCTATAGAATAGGTGGTGTTAGTGTCTGTGAAGACAGCATTGGAAGGCACAGATTTGCCTACAGTAAAGCCTGAAACGCTAGTTGCATTAATACCTAGAGCATCTATGTCACTCTTTGTTTGGTCTGCCGTTGCGTTTGCTTCTATGCCGCTAAGTTTGGTGTTCAAAGCTGATGTATAAGCCGCTGTGGTGCTTTGTAATACAGACGAATACGCTTGCACGTCTGAGCCTATAGCAACACCAAGATTAGTTCTTGCTGTAGATGCGTTTGTTAGGTCAGAAAGGTTATTTGATTTAGCTAAAGCACCAGAGACAGCAACAGCGGATGCTTCTGCCGCATTCTTAGCGACGACTGCCGCGTCCTTTGCTACGACTGCCGCGTCTTTAGATGTTGTGGCTGTTGTTGCTGAAGCTGACGCACTAGATGCACTGTTAGCCGCCGCTGTTGCACTGTTAGCCGCCGCTGTTGCACTGTTAGCCGCCGCTGTTGCACTGTTAGATGCTGAAGTTGCGCTGGCTTCCGCGTTTGATACGGATGCGTCAATAGCATTTGATTGTTCGTTAGTTACTCCAGAGTTGTTGTAGAAACTGGTCTTTGATGCCATTTGAATTAATCCTCATAATAGTGTGTAGGTCGTACCACTTGGTTGACACCTGACTGCTCAGAACTGTTTGCGTGTTCTTGTATCTCAGCTAGGAAAGACCCTGACTTCTGGTCAAAGATTGCCCCACGTTCATCTAAAAAGTAATCAGCCGCATAAGAAAGGGCTGTGTATGTAAGAAGATCAGATGCAATGTTAGTTAGCATGTTTGTGTCACTGTCTGATGTCAGTGGGTCTTGCTCTGCATAGTAGTTTAGGTAGAGGTTCCCAGTGCTAGGCATAGGGTGTATCTTTATGTTTCCCTGCTCACGACAAAAGAACCTTGGTGAACCTAGCTCTCCAGTCTTTTGATACTGTACCATCTCATGTAGAGGTATACGTGTTAATGAGTTACCATCATAATACAGTTCGATAACCTCAAGCAAATCTGAAGGCATGACCAAAGTTGCCACGCCCGATGCAGACGTTACATCATATGTATTCTGTTTTTCCATTGCTGGGACGCGAAGCTGTCTTTGTATTCTAGTGATTGCTTGATCAATGAAGGTGTCAGCCAAAGCATTCGAACAGTCACTACGATTTAGAAGAGCAATAAAGTGTGCTCGGATTTCACCTTTGTTCATTGGTTAT
>Ga0187219_1001777_pt1 | contig 10265 bp, 19 predicted proteins | sample 13SPOviralmetaG_FD_130162 | JGI IMG/M metagenome (GOLD analysis project Ga0187219, IMG submission 130162) | Marine viral communities from the oligotrophic San Pedro Time Series (SPOT) site, San Pedro Channel, CA, USA - 13 SPOT_SRF_2010-07-21... | ecosystem: Environmental > Aquatic > Marine >... | reverse complement strand
TACCAAATAACCCAAATGATCCTGATTTTACAATCCCTGAAAATGATAGTGTTGCTAATTTATCAAATTTGGCTGGGTACCCAGCTGGTACAGTAAATAGATATCAATTCGCAATGACTCAAGGTGGTGGTACTGCTATGAGTAGAGGAGATTGGGCAGATGCAGTTCAAGATATAATTTCTCAACCTTCATATTTAAATATTGGTATATTAGCAGAACATGATACTTTAACTGATTATATTAATATTACAGCTGAAGTTTATTATACAGATTCATTACCAATAGATGGATTTGGTTTTCAACCAACAAATTATTTAAATATAGTATTAACACAAGATAGTGTATTAGGTCCTCAAACAGGTGGTTCACAATATAATCCTGGAGCTATTGTTCCTGGCCCTTGGCAACCAACTTATTCACACCAACATATGGTAAGAGAGTACATTACAGGACAATGGGGTGTACCTTTAAATAATACACTTGTATATCCTGGTGATTTATTTACAAATACTTTTACTTATGCTATTCCAAATAATATTAACGATATAATATTTGATATTAATAATATTAAGGTAGTTGCATTTGTTACTGAAAATCAATCAGGTGATATTGTAACAGGTGAAGGTTGTAATATAACTTTACCAATTCCACCACCAGTATCGGTAGTAGAAGCATTACCTGCTATAAATGATGGTGAGATTTATGATATTTTTGGAAGAATTGTAAAAAATACACAAAAGAATACACTTTACATCAAAAATGGTGAAAAGTTTATGATATTTTAGTAAAACATTTTAAAGACTTATGCGAAGGGATTTGGTTTAGCCAGATCCCTTTCGTATATTTACAGGGTAAATAAGGCAATAATGCCGATACAACACAAATAAAGGTTATATGAATAATAAAGTAAAAAGAGGTCGTCCAAGAAAAAATGTTAATAACAGTAATGTTACATTTAGTGTAAATACTGTTAAAATGAATGATTTATCATTTAATGATAATTTATTTAACCCAATGAAAACCAAAACACGTGTAGATCAGTTTTTTAGTAATGAAGGTGGAATAATGCCTGGTGTAAATTATGTTGGAACTGGGGATCCTGGTGTTGGTAAAACAACCGTTTTATTAGATATATTAGCTGATGTTAAAAATTCAGGTAAAAAATGTTTGTTTATATCAGGTGAAATGAATGCAATAGACATGGTTGGATATGTTAAAAGATTTCCTAAGTTTGGTGATTTAGATATATTATTTATGGGTGATTATTCAGAAGTTAATCCAGATGTTGTTTTAAGAACAGCACTTAAAGAAGGATATGATTTAGTTCTTATAGATAGTATGGCTGAAGTTGCTGATATGTACACTGATTATTTTGGTGGAACTAATAAATCAAACCAAGGTAAATTGTTACAATTATTTGAAGAGCATAATTTAGGTAATAATAATGCTAAATTAAATACAGCATTTTTAATAATACAACAAGTTACTAAAGGTGGAAATTTTGCTGGTAGTAATAAACTTAAACATATGACTACTGGAATGTTGCATATGAGAATGACTGATGAAGGTCGTTACTTACATTTTAGTAAAAACCGAAGAGGTGGGAATGGAAATAAATTATTTTTTAGTTTAAATGGAAGAGGTAAGGTTGAGTATTTACATGAAGAACCAATAAATCAAATAGATTAATTATGATAAATAATATTATGATTTACTTAGGAATAGGAGTTATATTTATGCTTTTTATAGAGTGGATAAATAAACGTAATAAAAATTATGAAGAGTTTATAAATGCTGAAAGGATAATTGGAATTATAGGATGGCCTATATTTTTAATACAATATATTGTTAACTTAATAAATATTTTAAATGGGAAAAGATAAAAAAAGATACGTAGTGCAAATGGATATGTACGTTTATGCTGATAATGATTATATGGCTAGAAAGTATAGTCATGAGTTAGTTAAAAAGTTAGATGAAGAGAAATTTAATACATCTGCTAATGTGACTGAAATTGGTGAACAACCTTTTGCATCTTTAGATTATAGAAAATTAGAAGATCACTCAGAGCCTAGGGGTCCAAAGGGAGATGAACCATTACCATTTTAAGTGATGAAAAAGCAAGGAAAACACCACGTTAAAAAAATTCATAAATTAGGTGAAGTACAATTAACTCAGGAAGAGTGGTTTGATGCATTAAAAACACCAGGTCCTGTAAGAAATCGCAAAAAATATACAAGAAAACAAAAACACCCGCGAAAAGATGTGGAGGAGCAATAGAGGGTTCGTATATTTACCATGTAAATAAGGCAAGAAGCCGGAAAACAAAATTAAAAATAAAGGTTATGCAAAAAGATAAAGTAAAATATCAAGAGTTATTAAGTAGAGAATGGGATATGTTTAGTGGTCATAATAATGGTTTGATTACATTTGATGAATATCTTGGATTCAATAAAGTTGCTTCAGCAATTGAAGAAATTTTTGCCAACAAACATAGTGAAGATACAGTTAGAGAGTGGAGAGAAGAAGATGTTCAAAAGGATGTTTGTGCATATTCAGGATTGCCTTCACCATCAAGCTATGCAAATGAGGAAATTGAAGTTCCTTGTTCTGCTGATTTAGATTTACAAATGTATAACGAAAGTATTTAATATGACTGAATTACAAGATTTTATAGATGAAATGCGTAGTACTAGTAGTGCTACGGAAAAAACCGCAATTATAGCGCGTAGTTCGACGTTTATACACAAGATACTTGAAGCTACATATAACCCCTATAAACAATATTATGTCACGAGTAAAACGTGCAAGAAAAATAGTGATAAATGTTACTATGATAGTGGAGATTTATATCCATTTGAATTATTAGATCAATTATCAGATAGAAAATTTACAGGTCATGAAGCAATTGCATTAGTAAATGGTTTTGTTGAAAATACTGCTTATGGAGAGTTATTATATAGAATTATTGATAAAAATTTAGACATAAGAGCTGGAGATAAAGTAATTAATAAAGCTGTTCCTGGTTTAATTCCTACTTTTTCTGTTGCGTTGGCACAAGAATATAAAGGTAAATGTGATTGGAATGATAGTTGGTATGCTTCTAGAAAATTAGATGGTGTTAGATGTTTAGCAGTTACTGATTTTGAAGGTAAATGTACACTTTATTCTAGAATGGGTAAAGAGTTAACTACATTAAATAAAGTTAAAGATGCTATTGAAGCAACTAATATTATTAATACTGTATTTGATGGTGAAATTTGTTTAGTTGATGAAGATGGGAATGAAGATTTCCAAGGAGTAATGAAACAATTAAGACGTAAAGATCACCAAATTGAAAATCCTGTATTTATGATATTTGATATGATTCACAAGCCAGATTTTGAAAATCAAAAAAGTAAGGAAATATTATCAGAAAGGTTAGCTAAATTAAGAGGTTGGTTAAATGGTAGAAATATTGTTAATAGTACATTACGTTATTGTCAACAATATGAAATAACTGATGGAAGACATTTTGATATGTGGGGTCAAATGGCAAGTGATAATAAATGGGAAGGATTTATGGTACGTAAAGATGTTGCTTATGAAGGTAAACGTAGTAAAAACTTACAAAAAGTTAAAAAATTCTATGATGCTGAGTATGAAGTATTAGGATTTGATATTGATAATCATGAAGTAGTTAGAGATGGTAAGTCAGTATCAATGACTATGTTGTCACAAGTATGGATTGAACATAAAGGTTACTTAGTAAAAGTTGGAAGTGGGTTTACTCAAGAACAACGTTTAGAATATATGGATGGATCTATTGTTGGGAAAACAATAACTGTTCAGTATTTTGAAGAAACTAATAACCAAGAAGGTGGGATTTCATTAAGATTTCCAACTGTAAAAGTAATACACGGAGAAAAAAGAGAATTATGATAGAATTTATAAAACATGCATTAGGATTTTGTGGTGAACATTGGCACCCGAATGTATTTACAATAGCAGCATCTGTTCCAATATTTGGACCTGTTATTTATTATGTTAAATGTAAATGTGGGGGATTATTTAATCATAAGAAGAATTGCAAACATGATAAATAAAGTTATAGACTATATTGAAAATGTATTAGAAGTACCAAGAGATGAATATAGTGGTATGCCTACTTGTCCTTTTGCTAAACAAGAACGAGAAAGTAATAACATTTACATAAATACTATAACAAAAGGCAATGATTTTATAGTTTGTATACATAAATTTATAGAATCCGGCAAGAATTCGGCAGTTTTTATACAAGATGATGAAATATTTGAAAAAGATACTAAAAGATACCAAAAATTTTTAAATAATATATTAAAAGCATTAGATAAAGACGAATGGAAAGCACTTTGTATTAATCCTGATGATAAATTAGAAGTAGATGGGTTTAATGCTAGATCTTTAGCACCTTGTTTTTTAGTTTTAATAAATAATAAAAAAGAAATTAAAAAAGCGCATGATATTATTAAAAAAACAAAATATTATGACAAAATGGATTCAAAATATAAAAAATATCTGGGAGTTAAATGAGAGTACCTAAAAAACCAACTGGAAGACGAGCATTACCATTTTATTGGTGGAGGAGATTTAGATCACATAAGTGTTTACCTTATAAAGCAAGGTTATTAGATAAAATAACAAATGGTGATTTTGAACCAACACCATTTTTTGATGAAGCTAAATGGGAATTACATTGGATGAAAGAAGAACAGGATGATTTTATAACAAATTATCAAGGTAATGACCCAGAACTTGATCATTTATACTTAGAAATTGAAATACGTGCTAGAAAACGTTATAATAAGTTATTTGAAGATGGAATGAAGGATGATGCTGGTAGAATAGATAGTTTAGTTAGTAATTTTAGTAAACATTTTAAGGTTAAAAAAGATAAAGTAACTGAATTAATGAATGAATTTGATGGTACTGTGTTAGAATTTTATAGATTTATGCGAGAGGATTTGGTTACCTGAAGAAGGGGTCGTATATTTACCATGTAAATAAGAAAAAATAAAGGTTATGAATATAAAAGAGCAATTACAAAAAGGTAATGTAAGATTTACAGTTAAAGGTATTACTACTTATCGTTCAGATGATAATGGTGAATATGGAATGAATCCAAAAATATTTAAAGTAAGTGAAAGTGGTGATTCAATTAATGTAGATGAATTACTATCAGTTAGTGGTATGAATGTTACTAAATGGGGTCCTACCTGTGTTACATTATACACATATAATATGTTAGGAAAGAGATCAATAGGTAAAATTAGTTATAAAGACGTTTCTATATGTGTAAAGTAACTTGGTGTAATAAACCATCATTAGGCAAGTATTGTTCAATTCATATTCAGTATAAGGATTGGGTTAAAAATGCACCTAGTAGACCCTGGTTAATGTATAAGTTAGAAAAAATATTAGAGGGTTGTGGAGCTACTTGTGAGTGTTGTGGTGATGATTTAGTAGAAAGATTCCCACAACGTGAATTAAAAGATTTAATTAAAGGAATGGATGTAGATCATATTAATCCTGAAATTAAAGGTACATTAAAGGGTGAACAACCATCTAATTATCAATTAGTGTGTAAATACTGTCATTTATGGAAGTCAATAGATGAGGGTGATTTTGTAAATAAAAAAAGTAGGTCTAAAGTAATTAAAGACATACCTGGATTTGAAGGTACAATGGATGCTTTAGATAGTTTAAAATTAAAAATTAATACAATATAGGTTATGAGTTTTGAAACAACAATGAATAAAGGTTTTATGATGCAATTCGAGAATGGATTTAAGATATCTGTTCAATGGGGAAATGCTAATTACTGTAGTAGAAGAGGTAGTGGTGCTTGGGATGAAGCAATGAAGCAAGATTACTGGGAGTCAGCAACAGCAGAGATAGCTGTGTTTGATCATGGTGGTCAAATGGTAAATATTGGAGATGATACAGTAGCAGGTTGGTTGACTACAGATGATGTAGCAGCAGCAATTGTTATAGTTCAACAAGCAACCTCAAGCGAGGGGATGAGTGATAAATTTAAACAGTTAAAATTTTAATATGAAAAAATTAGCAATAATAGGTGGTTTAAGTATGATGACAATGGGTGGTGGTTATATGATTCATCATAATAAGTCAATTACACCTAAATTTGAAATGAATCCAAATACATTAGCTATAGCTACTGGTGGGTTTTTTGTAGCAGTAGGATTAACTTATAGATTTTAAATTATGGGTAAAGAATTAGATAAAGATATGCTTCGTATGATGACTATAACTGAGCGATTTAAGTATATGAATGACTTAAAGAAAATAAAGATGAATATAAGTCAAGCTAAAGCTGAGCAAAACAATGATCCATTTGAGGATCCTGATGTTCAAGAATTTTTAGAGCAAGCAGATAAACCTGGACCATGGTCTGAAGAGGATGATAAAATATTTACTGTTGGTGGTTTAACTGCTGATAAAGATCAATCGTTTAAAGCTTTCCAAGAAAAACAAAAGCAAAATACCCAATCGTGGGTAGATGAGGAGGAGAGTGATTATGATAATTTCAGCGACGGTAAAGATAGTGACGGTGGAGAGGATTACGACGATTCAAATGAATATTAATTAAAATTACTTAATGATGACTGAAGGTATGATTGGGTTTGTTAGTGTAGTGGTGTTTATTATGTTAGTGGCTGTGTTTTGTGTAGTTGAAGATTATTATAAATCAAAGGCTCAACGCAAGTATGACGAACGTTTAGCCAAGTATGACACGAATAAAAATGATCGGGATAGTATGTAACAAACATTCGATGGGGAATGTGTCCCGAAGTTACACTCACATTAACCCCTCTAGCCCGCGCCTCCAAACCTTACACTATAGGTAAAAATATATACGTGAACCGCAAAGTAAACGCGTTGTTCACGGATGGTCACAAACAATGCGTGGAAAGCGTTGTGAACAATGCTTGGATACCCGAAAAATTGTTCGTATATTGGGGCATAAGCAAATAAAGCGCGCATAATGTGGTGGATGGTGATGGACTATGCGGTGATGAACGCGACGGTGGAGCAGACTACGATGGTGGTAATTACTATACCAGCACCTCAGCCGTACTTACCCTATTATTATAATTAATTCCATACGATAGTATTTATTACTTACGGAGTACCTAGGTGTACCTGGGTGGGTACCTTATACTATAATATCTTCACCGTACGCGTAGCTGGATTATTATCTATCACCGTCGTATCCCTTACATATGCACATATTATTTCTGCCGTCGTACGCCGTACCGCCCGCGTAATTACCCACGGATCACCGCCGTCCATCGGGCGTGTATACGCGCAAGAAAGGTTTTAGCTGTCTTTATGGATCGTAAACGATCTTACATCATCGATTGTATATACAAATATATATGGGAAAAGGTTATTAAAAATCGTGATGTGGGGATTCTTTTTTTTAACAAAAATTTGATTATCGATAAAATATATACTTATATAGAATGCTTAATAACTGCTTCATATTAAAATAGTATGCAATAATACGTTGTAATGTATATATCAGCATGAAAAATCAAATAGACATTAGCCCAATAATATATGTGGTTATAATGGTTGTTGTATTTGCAACAGCTCTTTAAAAGTTTTTGAAGACTTCCGGTGAAGTGCTTGGTTCCCCGAGGGAGGGTTCGTATATTCATGTCATATTAATAATTAAAACAAAATAAAGGTTATGGTAAATTCAAAAGACATGCAAGAAGCAAATTATTTAACTAAAGCTAACATTAACAGTTTAGCACCATCAGTATTCGCAACAACACCAAGTAGTGATGTTTCAGAAAAATACACACACATTCCAACAGAAAGAGTAATTGATGATATGGAATTATTAGGTTGGAAACCAATTGAAGCAAAAGAGGTAAAAGCAAGAAAGAAATCAACTAAGGGATTTCAAAAGCATTTACTAGTATTCAGAAATGATGATGTTGTTATTAATGGTGAAGATGGTGATACAGTTTACCCACAAATTATATTAACTAATTCTCATGATGGAAAAAATTCATTCCAATTTCAAGCAGGTTTATTTAGATTAGTTTGTTCAAATGGATTAGTAATTGCAGATACTCAGTTTGAAGCAGTTAAAATGAGACATATGGGTTATTCATTTGAAGATCTTCAAGTTAAAATTAAAGAAATGGTTGAAAAATTACCATTAACAGTTGAATCGATGAATAAAATGAAAGCTACAGAAATGGAGCAAGATGCGATTCTTCAATTTGCTAAAGATGCTTTAAATACTAGATTTTCAGATGATGAAATGAAAAGAATTAAAGTTGATATGGATGAATTTCTTACACCAGTTAGGAAAGAAGATTCAGGTAGTGATCTTTGGAGTGTATTTAATTTAGTACAAGAAAAGGTTATTACAGGTGATTTTGATTACACAATAGGTACTAAACATAGAAAAGCTAGAGAAATTAAAAATTTCAAGCAAGATATGTTAATCAACAAAGAGTTATTTAATGTAGCATTAGAGTATGCCTCATAAAAATATAGTTTGGATTAATGGTTGTTTTGATGTGCTCCATATGGGGCATATCAAACTCTTCCAAAGAGCAAGACAAATGGGTCTTCCGGTGATAGTGGGAATAGATACGGATGATAGAATTCAGTTGATGAAGGGAGAGGACCGTCCTATAAATAACTTACAACATAGGGTAGAATTTTTAAGGGCTATTAAATATATAGATGCGGTAGTATCCTTTTCAACGGATGATGAATTAATTGATATAATTAAAGAACATTCACCCAAATATATGTTAATTGGAGATGACTACAAAGATAAGGATATAATAGGTAGTGAACATATCAAGGAAATAATATATGTAAAACGTTATGGTGAGTTAAGTTCTTCGGATATTATAAACGGAACCCACAAAACGTGATATTTATAATAAAAATATTCCAGCATGGCATCATACACATCATCAGAAACACGTAATAGCGGATCATTAGGGGAGCAACTTAATGGATTAAAAACATTTATCATCACTAATTTTACGGCGTCAAACAGTCAGTATCCGGTTGGTTATCTTACACTGGAAGGAAATTCAACGGCCAACCAAAATCTTACCTCAACAACTTTCCTCACCGGATCATTCTCATCATTTAGTGGTGGTATAGATCAAGATTCATTAGTAACATCTTCAACTCATTGGTCTATTTCTATTTCGGGTGATAGTGGACAATTTCAATTCAACCCAACTGATCCAATTGCTGCTAACTCATACTACATAAAAGGCACGGGGTTATTTGATTTAGAAATAACATAATACTGTATATACGTATTTATAGATGCTATATTGTCGAAGAGAGAAGTTTCGAGACCGCCTTTGCAAATAAATTTGGAGAAGCAAAAAATCGTTCGTATATTTACCCCATAATAATAAAATAAAGGTTATGTCACTACAAAGATTAAATTTAAAAGAATCCGAACAATACTTCCCTTCTAAAGGTATTGAAGATGCTTCTTTCTTTACTTTAACCCCCTCTCCTAAAGGTGGTGGTTGGGAAGATGTTACATATTTTACAAGTCGTAAAAAACTCTCATATACTAATCGTGATGGAGATCATGATTCTTGGGTATATGTTTTATCTAATCCTTCTCAACCCGGGATTTTTAAAATTGGTTATACTAGCAATACACCCGAAGAAAGAGCTAGACAATTATCTAATGCAACCGGAGTTGCTTTACCTTATGAAGTTGAGTATGCTTATAGTTGTTGGAATGGTTTAGAGTTAGAAAAAGATATTCATGAAAGATTAAATGAGTATCGTTTAACTAAACAACGTGAATTTTTTCAAGTTGATTTGGAAGAAGCAAAAGAAATAATTAATGAAATAGGAGAAAGTTATGTATAGATTATTATTAATATTACTTGTTTTATCTTCTTGTACTAAAGAAGAAATTAACCAAACTCCATGTATGGGGGATTGTGAAACTTTATATCGAATATTATATAAAAATCAACCTGTTAATGTAAATAATGGTTTTTATGAAATTGAATATGATAATTTAGATTATTTTCAAATAGAAGGTAATTTATCTACATTAAATGATCAATATGTTATAAATGATGTTCCATTAATTGAAGCAAAATTTGACTCTGATTATTGGGTTATTATGGATACTATTCAGTATCAAACCCCGATGTATTCTTATTTAGGTTGGTTTAATGATCAAACTTTAAATACACCCATTT
>Ga0187219_1001776_pt1 | contig 10265 bp, 6 predicted proteins | sample 13SPOviralmetaG_FD_130162 | JGI IMG/M metagenome (GOLD analysis project Ga0187219, IMG submission 130162) | Marine viral communities from the oligotrophic San Pedro Time Series (SPOT) site, San Pedro Channel, CA, USA - 13 SPOT_SRF_2010-07-21... | ecosystem: Environmental > Aquatic > Marine >... | reverse complement strand
TATTAGCAATAAACAACATTGATGTTATTGACAATGAAACACATATTGTTCCTGTACTAATAGGAGATGCTGTAAAATGTAAACGTATAAGTGATGAACTCATCAATGACCATAATATATATGTACAGTCTATAAATTATCCTACAGTAGAAATAGGAACTGAAAGATTACGTTTTGCGCCAACACCTCTGCACACAGATGCAATGATAAACGACCTAGTAGACAAATTGAAAGCAGTATTATGAGTGAAATATGGGATAAAATGATTGAGTGTGAAAGTGCTATTATAGAAAAATGTTCAGCACTAGGAGAAGAAACGTTTGATGATCCCGAGTTCGGCTGGCTCAATCGAGTGTTTCGCGGCGAACATTTTAGGCGAGCACACATAGACAGTGTTGATGCCAGAGATTCAAAAGGTCTGTACATGACTCACATATGTGTATTTCCAAATTACAACAATGATGCTCCTATATATGGTTTTGATATTATATGTGGAAAGAACAAAGTTACAGGTGCATTTCATGATTATAGTCCAACTGCGGATTGGAGTCATCCGATGGTAAACTTGTTTGGGGAGTTTGTACAAGATTTAGAATGGAAGAAAGAACGACAATTACCAGACTGGGCACAAGCTATATTCAGCAAACATATGGTAGCCGCAAGCAATGTTAGAATAGAAGAAATGCAACAGGTTGTGACTATGGCATTAGATAATTTGGATACATACTTAGCTGAACTTCCAACGTATACTACATCTAGTGTCGACTCTGCGTTAATTCGTGAAAAACAAAATAGATATTGTGCTTATCAAAAGCAGAACCCACATACACCTAAAGTTATGGAAAGTTTAGGACTAGATCCAGCAGACGTCAGAACATTCATTGACGAATGTTTGTTTCCAGAAGATTAATTTTCTATCTTTAGTAGCTTACCGTATTCAGGCAAATACAAGTATTCAATATCACTTTCTTGCAGTGTCCATAATGCATCTTTTAGTGTTTCAACAAGAGGTTCGCCACCTAAGTTAAAACTTGTGTTGAATACCATTGGGATACCTGTACGTTCTTTCCATGCATTAATCAGATCATAATAATTAGGATTTTCTTCTCTGGTAACTGTTTGAATTCTACATGTACCATCTTCATGAATAATACTAGGTATCTTTTCTTCGATCCCCGGTTGACAGTTTACAGCATACATCATATGCGGAGTACTGTCCATGCCTCTTAGATCAAACCATTCGTGTACGTCTTCTTGTAAGATACTACCTGCAAACGGACGGAAGTATTCTCTATGCTTTACGCTGTTTACAAAATCTTTGCCATTCGGATCTGTCGGATCGTATATTACACTACGATTGCCTAATGCACGTGGTCCATTTTCACATCGACCTTGAAAAATTGTAACGATATTTCTCTTTTCAAGCAAATCGATTACTGCACTATTGTCTGAATCTTCAACTGTTGCACCGTATTCTTTTGCTAACGAATTAATAGTTTCGTCACTGTAATTGTACTGTGGACCTAAATATAATTCTGGGGAAGATTTATCTACCGACTTAGTAATGTAATGATAATAAATCAATGCAGCACCAATACTCGTTCCTGCATCATTACTAACAGGTTCCACATATATGTTGATATCTTCATCTTTAAGTGCTTCTAAGTAATGATAGTTAGCAACACAATTTAGTCCATATCCGCCACTAATAACAACATTATTCTTACCACTCATTTCAACTGCTTTACGAATAAGTTTTACAACTTCTTCTTGTGTTTGTGTCTGAAGTGCATAGGCTAAATCTCTACGGTTTTGCAGTAGTGTTTTATCGCCCTGGGCATCATATTTTAGTTCATCAAACAACAGTTGATTAACATTAGCACTATTAGGATAGGTAGGAATAATGACATCACGTCGTGATAAACTAGTACCATCCTGATAGGTTTGAAATAAATCTGGGATATTATCATTGGGTTCGCCGTACGGAAATAATCCCATAGTCTTGCCAGCTTCAATTGCTTGAAAGCCGCAGTATTCGGTAATTGCTTCGTATACTTTAACGATCCCGGCTCTGTCAGAAATTTCTAATAGAACATTTTGTTCTTTCCCTAATATCGGATCAGGGAAGTCAGTACAAAGTTTTCCATGATTTACAATATCTCGAGTACCTATATGCTTATATAATGTTTTTAAATTATAAGGATAATCACAATCAATAATCGATTCTACTTCCCAACCTGTTGTTTCGTATCCAGCGTTTTGTAGCTCAAAAAATGTTCCGGCGCCGTCAACGATAACTGCTACTGCGCTATCAAACCCGCTTCGATAAAATGCACAACCTGCATGCAATTTATGATGCATTGTACTCAAATCAATAACTTGTGGATGATCGTATGGATTTTCTTTCTGATCAATTAATCCTAATTTACGAGCTATACCGGTATATACATCATCGCCTGTAAAGTCAACTTTACCTGCTGTATCTTCTAACGTCTGTGTATGTGCAACTACTAAGTAGTCGATTTTGTCTGTATAGTCTAATGTTTTCACCATTGCAGCGAATGGACCACCGTCATATTTTTTTCTACTAAGACGTTCTTCTTCGATAGCAAAAACAATCTTACCATCTTTAAGAAGACACGCTCCTGCATTATGACCACGAGCGATAGCCAGAATATATCCTGTATTCAACGTATTATCTCCAATTTCTATCGTTTAGCTTTTTTTGATTTTGTTTTGTTTGCCAGCGGGAATTGTACTGGTGTTTGACTTTTTTGTAGCAGTGGAATAGCAGTTTCAGCTTTTACAGTTTCTACTTTTTTAGCTCTGCCCACTTTATTTAATACCGAATCGATGATGTTCTTAACTTGCTTATCATCCATTACCATCATATCTTCATTATTACGATTAGCATCCCAGTCCATTTGTATTCTAAAGGGATTATAAACTCTGCCTTTATCTTTACCGTTGTCGATAATAGTAAAGTCTTTGTTATCCGGATATGAAATGTTCTCTGGGTATGTACTACCAATAACAACTGTAGCAGGTTTATTTAATGCATGTGCATAATGTTGTCCCATGCTATCACATCCTAAGAAGTAATCACACATTTTTATAATACCCATCCATTGCAATATGTTTGCCTCTGGTATTGCGGCGCTCATTTGCTGTGAAACCGGTATCTTAATGTTTGTCATCATTATAACTGCGGCGTGTTTACTAAGTTCTTTTGTAATCTCAATAATGTCCTTGACATCAAAGCTACGTCCACTGTCGTCAATTACAAATTCACCTTCAAGTTTTGCACCACTGCCTAGTGGTTGAAAAACAACTACTTTGTCTTTTCCTGCTTGTTGTTTAACTTGTTGTACTAAATTATATCCGTACGCTTGATCATGCCTGGATATTTCTAAATTGAAGTTTTTTGTTTCCGGAATATTGTCTTTATCTTCGTTGATTAACATATCAAATGCTTGAATCAAGTTACATTTCTGATTGAAGTATGCATTCATACGATAAGGCTCAAGTGTTAGTAGTTCTTTATCTTTGAGTTTATCTTCAAATAGTTGTTTATGATTAACATTGAATACGTTATTTCTGATACTACTTGTCATATATAATTCGTCCCAGCCTTCTGAGACGACAACTACGTCAGGATCTATATGTTTTTTGTAGTGTTCAAGTGCAGGGATAGCACATAACACTCTGCCATCGCCCCCGTTGATAAAAAAGGCTTTTTTCAATTTTAAATTTCTCCGCTTTTGTAGAGTACAAATATTATACTGCTACTAGCATAACACTAGTAGCAGATAATGTCAACAATTTTGTTGTAATTTCTTAGGCTGGATCTATGTCAGGCGACATTAGATTATCTAATCCTGCAGATTTAATCTGTTGATGTCTAGATACTAACTCCATTGGAATTTTTGGTGCTTCTAAATCAAATGGATTTTGATTTTCAAATTTCCAAGGCGTTGCTACTTTAACTCTGTAATTATCTACTGCTGTTTTGTAATTATTAAACAGTGTTGTCTCGTCAGTTGAAAGTTCAAAACGATCTAAAATTTCAATAAACATGTCTGCTTTAGCAAGGTAAGTTCTCATACCAGCACTAAGTGGATCTCTGAGAAAGAGGTCAAGTATTGCTACATTGTCATCATCTAACTTCCAACTTTCAAATAATCCTGTGTCGTCATTTACATTACATGTAGGTATCCAATAGTAATCATGTATTGTCATATTGTTTTGTACTAGATATACTGTTCCGTCTGACAATGTATCTTCGTCAAACGTTGCTTCAACATCGTATTGACGTCCCCATAATAGATCAGCAATTGGTAATAGTTCTGGGTTAGCAACTACATCAATGTCAACTTGTGCTTCATTAGGATACACAGGCCCATCTATTTTCTGAGTGTAAGGTGATGATCCGTCCCCGACTCGATAAGTTACTGTACATACATCTGGTCCTATATATGTAAAAGTTTTAGTTTTGTTCTCTGAGAAATCATCCACAAATGGTTCATCAGGAACTTTAAATGTATATTCTATACTAACATCTGCCATTTTGATATTCCTTTAATCTTAATAAGCTAGGGTTTTCTAGCTGTCTATATGTATTTAGTGTTACCATGATACTTGAATCATTCCGCCTGCGCCGTAGTCACCTTTGTGATTGTTTGTGCCGCCCATGTTATGTGTAGCTGTGCCGCCCATGCCTGGGTGTTTGGTCCAATTGTGTGCATTACAACCTCCACAGTTACTACCACTAGTAAATGTCTGTAGCTCGCAGCCTGAGGTGAATAAATTTCCGGTATCTGCATCAATTATTGGAGGTCTGGTATGATATCCATAATTATCGTTTTGTAAACAGCCGCCGCCAGTAATTCCTACATGTCCTCTTTGCACACCGTCAATTGCATTTCTGTCAGTACGAGCACAGCTACAAATACTCATATAACAACAATTTGCATATACCGGAACTTGTCCACATGTTGCACAACTGTTATCAAAGCAATACTCATTATAGCTACACCAGCATGGTCCTGATTGTGTACAATACGGATTCATGAATTTATGACATTCACCTCCTGCATTTCCACTTACTTGTGTTCTCATATAATTCATATTCTTACAATTTTCGTGGAAACATCCTGCGCCCTCTGCTCTGAAGCAACAAATACCCGGACCCGTTACACCACTCATACATCCACAACCCGGTGGGTTATTACTACAGCAACTTCTTTGACAACTGCACCCAGCGCATAGAGTATATGACTCGCCAGGAGTAACATCTAATTCAACTTCAGAATAGCCGCCAGTCGAACTCCACGGAGCTCCTCCACAGCAACATCCTGGATTACTGCCGTGTCCTCCACCCCATGCTTGAAATTTTACTCTAGTTACTCCACTCGGAACAGTCCAGTTACAAGTGCCGCCTTCTCCACATTTCCAGCCACTGCCACAAACTTTTAAAACATTACTACCAAGTTTTCCACCCGCTGGAGCGCCACCGCCACCGCCCACGCCATACCAATTTGATAACACATTAGTATTTGAAGCGGCAGCAAAAACTGGTTGTTGTGATAGATATGCATAGTAAATATCGTTTTGAATACTATTATCAAAATTATATAACTTCTCTAAATTAGTATCTAGGGCTATTAATTCGTCTCTGATCTCGGGAATCCCGATAGACACACCTGACAGCACAGAACCATTAACCCAGAAATGATTTGCGTTTTTTGATGTGCTTGGATCGTTAACACCATACCCCCAATAAAAACAATCACACTTTGATATCTTGTTTGGATCAGATAGATCACAAAGGTACAGATTACCGCCGCCTGCCGAATTATACGGACCAGCTGATACATTATCTGATATAAGTTCGTTAACTCTATCCGCCAGACTCTTTCCAAACAAATCATTATAATTATAACCCGAAGCATTATCGTATATTGCAGTCTTTACAGATTCTACTGCGTTTTGTACTAAAATATCAGCCATTTATTATCTTTCCTAATTTAATTATTTCCATGAGATCTGTACCATACCAGCTTTCCCAGTATCACCTTTGTGATTGGTTGTGCCGCCCATAATATGTGTACCTGCTCCGCCCATTCCTGGATGGGCGCTCCAATCTTTACCATTACACCCTCCACAGCATGTACCGCTGTCAAAGTTTTGACAATAGCATCCGCAGCTATCGGAAAACAAAAGTCCCGTGTCTGAATCAATTACCGGAGGTCTAATATGATATCCATAATTATCGTTTTGTAAACAGCCGCCGCCTGTGATTCCTCTGAAAGTTTGTTGAATTCCCTCAATTGCATTTCTGTCACCACACGCACACGAACAAGCCTCATCACTGGTACAACAACTTGGATATACTGGAATAACACCGCATGTTCCACAACTGTTATCAAAGCAGTACTCTCCACATCCACAAAAACACGGGCCTGAGGTTGTACAGTATGGGTTTTGCCATCTACGGCAGTTACTCAAACTAAAACATTGTCTCATGCCTTGCATATCTTCACAAGGAGAGTTATAACAGGCTGCGCCATCTGCGTTGAGACAACAAATACCTGGACCAGTTACGCCACTTGCACACCCAAATCCACTTCCATCATTACTACAGCAATATCTACTGCAACTACATCCTGCACATATTGAATATGATTCGCCCGGGGTTACATCCATTGTTAACTCTGCATAATGCCCGGTTGTGCCAAATGATTGTCCTCCGCAACAGCAGCCTGGATTGGTTCCATGACCAGCACCCCATACTTGAAATTTAACTCTACTTGCTCCGGCTGGAACAGTCCAGCTAGTTGATGCTGGGCCTTCACCGTATTTCCAGTTCTGATTACATACTTTACAAAAATTTGTATTACTTAATCTAACACCCGGCGTCTCCACTCCGGATCCGTCTCCTATGCCATACCATGTTTGTAAGATGTCAGTATCTACTGTAGATCCTTGAAACGCTAGATAAGAAAAGTATATGTCTTTCTTTACTTGAGCAACATTAGTATCGTATACTTTTGTCAACACACCTGTTGTTTCAAGGGCCACTATTTGATCAACTATTGTCTGTGCTGGTACTGTCGGAGTTCCGCCTTCTAGTACTGTGCCGTCTCTCCATACATTTGTAGTACCAGTGGTGCTGGTGCTGCTTTGACCACTTCCAGAAAAATTACAATTACAGTGACTTATGCAACACATTTCACTTAATCTACAAAGACATTTAGTTGCGTTACCAGAGCTCGAACTTGCAAACGGACCAGTAGTTTTATTTGCATTTAAAATTGTGCTTACAATACTGTTCATGTTTTGGCCAACTATCGAAACGTAATTAATGCCATCAGCACTATCGCCGATCGCTTTTGCTATTTCTACGACTGCATTTTGTACTAGTATATCTGCCATTTATATTCTTTCCTATTTCTTACTGTTATTTATACTTACGTCACAACAACTGTTTGTACAAGATTATTTGCATCATACGTTATATCAACAATTTGTTGTGTTCCGTTAGCTGATGTTTCTGTATACTGTGTTATGTTGGAACCAGTGTATACAATATTAGTATATGTTACACCTTCATTGATTGCACCGGTTAATTGTCCGCTAGCATTTCTAGTAACGTTAGTAATATCAAATTCTTTTGCTAGTGCTGCTACACTAATTGCTGCAATAGCAACATCTGTTTTGTTATCAACATAGGTTTTGACAGCCTGTTCTGTTGGGACCGCAGCATTACTATTGCCTGTTAGTGATCCATCACTACTGAATTCGTTAATACTTTCACCTAGCTGAGCACCAATACTACCAAGTCTCAAACTTGTAAGACCTGCTAGGTCAAATGCACTAGCATCCAACGTAGCACGGCCTGTAGCTTGGTCAACTCTAAAGTAACTACCTACTCTAAAGTTACCGTCTTGGTCTGTACTAACATAATAAACACGACCTGGATAGTTTTCTGTAACTTCTCTACCTTGCGCAGCATTTTGTGTCGGCACACCTGGATAGTTTGTTGTGTCTTTACCGCCTGTGCCAATACTTAAGAAGTCGTGACCTGTTAATCGTACTTGGCTATATCTATATCTAATATTAAATCTTTGTCCATAGTAAGTATGATTTGTATTTTGTTTTGCAGTAGCTAGTGTAATAGTACATGTGCCGCCTTGTGTGTCATTAGCTTCTTTGACATATCCACTTACACCTGTGATAATATATGTTAGTACATCTGCACCGTTGTTATGCTCTTGTGCGATATCTGCATTATCAGATGGACTCATAACTGGTGCTGTTACAAATTCTAAACTTCCGCCTGCAATAGGTTCGTGACTTAGCCCGCCAAGCACCATAGCAAATCCAAACTGTCCTTGGTTTGCAGGATCAGCAGTATTTGTTAGTGTTGCAAACTGCCCGTCCTGTGCTGTTATGACTGAGTTATTAGCAAAAGGATAACTTCTTGTACCATGTACTTGTTCTCTAAATGCATCTGCTGTACTGTGTTGTGTTGTAGATTCATACTTAATTGCAGGATATACACCAATCGGTTTAATACATTCGGTTGTTGCATTTACAAATGTGTGAGGACTACTTGCCGCAGCGCCTGTTGCTGCTCCAACGTTTACAGTAATTGAATTAGCATTTTTTTCAAGAATCGGAATATATGTTTCGAATACACCAGCACTACTAGCTTTTGGATACGCAATTTGTACTGTGTTACCGTCATAAGCGCAAGTAAATGTTAAACTTTCATTATCTAATTTTACATACGAACCTAAAGAAAGATCATGATTTCCAATTTGTAGCTGTAGTACACCAGATTCTGGATTATAAGTTGCTGCACTAGGAGTATATCTTTGACCTCCACCCATCTTAGGATGATTGTAACATACTGCGTATAGATCTTCTGTACTTCCAACCACTCTGATTTCTCTAGAAGTTGCTGCTGCAAAGTTGTTTGCGTATGCAGGCAAATCTGTTTGCTTAACTCCATCTAACCAATATTCTACACATGAATCGTTGCCAAGTCCGGCTGCTGGATCTTTGTTTATCTGATGTTCGATCCCTCCAGCATGAATACCATCAGCAGTAGTACTAAAGTACATAGGATGTCCGATATTACTAACATCATTCTGCTCAAAAATATACATTCTATGCTTAGTGTCCATCTTAATAGCTTGAGATTCTTGTCCATTAAAAATATATCTATTTCCATGTCCGTTGTTGTACACTGCTACTTTAAATGTTTGTCCAGCGTAGCCGTGTTGAATGTCGTTAACAACAAGTCTATGTTTTGTTCCAGGATTAAGATTTGTTTGTATGTTAGCAATCTTACCTGTATATTTTGTTGTTAATATAGTTGCATTAGTTAATGTAGTACCATTGAGAATTCTTGTTGCACTACCGCCACTAACATAAGCAGTATATCCTGTCCCATCTACACTTGTTGTAAGTCCAGCATCACTGAATAATTCAACTGTGTTTGCTGTTACATTGCCTGCATAATAATCATTTCCGTTTAACTGAGTCATACCAGAAACGCCATTAACGTTTTGGATAAGCTGACCATTACTATACCCGTGTCCAGTCATTGTAACAATAACCGGATTACTACGTGTAGCATCTGTAATAGTTTCAGTAACAAATCCCCAACCTGCAAGTGCTCTTGTATCAATATAGTTACTCATGTCTGAGTTACTACAAATTCTAAAAGTAGTTGGTGTAACTACATCTGCATACCATGTTCTGTTGTACATGTTTGATGTTCCGTGGCTACCTAATATTGGTTGCCACTCTGCTTCAGCAACTGAACCAAATGCAAAGTCTTGTCCTTCAGCTAGTCCATGCGGGCCGCCTTTGGTTGCTGTGCCATCACTGGTATAAGTCGTAAATGCACTACTATCTGTTCCATCTAGTGTAAATGTGTTTGCATCTATTACTGTAATTGTATAACTATTACCATTGAGTTCTGTCATGCCAACTACGCCAGCAAATGCAATACTATCACCTGTACTAAATCCATGCTCTGTGGCTGTTACACTAGCTGGATTAGCTTGTGATACTGCTGATACTGTAGCAACAGATTCTGTTGTAATAAGTGCTTGTTGATCAATACTTATTCCTGTTACTACTTTGCTTGCATCTGCTATGTCACCTGTTATTGTATCTCCCACAGTAAATCCATCTGTTGTATTAAGAGATGATACTGTGTACTCAACTGTATCGCCATACATATATCCACT
>Ga0187219_1001775_pt1 | contig 10266 bp, 19 predicted proteins | sample 13SPOviralmetaG_FD_130162 | JGI IMG/M metagenome (GOLD analysis project Ga0187219, IMG submission 130162) | Marine viral communities from the oligotrophic San Pedro Time Series (SPOT) site, San Pedro Channel, CA, USA - 13 SPOT_SRF_2010-07-21... | ecosystem: Environmental > Aquatic > Marine >... | reverse complement strand
TTGTCACCTTCCTTCGCCACAACAACATGGCTTTTCTTTGGATGGTTGGGGGTACGCTTCGGCTTATTGTATCCACTGACTCCAGCCCTAGCTAGTCTTGGGTCTTTTTTTACTGGCATTTTTAGCTCCTGTATTATCAGCTAGTTGTTTCTTTAGCTGTACAATTTCATTGTTTAGTTGCTCAAACTTTACATTTATCTGAGCTACTACGTTCTCTAAATCCCTTGTGCTAACCATTACTGTAGTCCTTGTGGTGCTTCTACGTTGCCTTCCTTAACCGCTACTTCTCGCTCCTTCAGCAACTGCTTAGAGATTTCAAGACGCTTCTGGAACTCTTTGTCGTCTGAGTCTCCAGCTTTAAGGTTTGTAGTAACAGCCTTGATACGATCAATCTCAAGCTCCTGTGGTATAGCCTGTGCCTCCACTGCAATCTTCTGCGCCCTAGCAGCAGACTCTTGTGCCTGTCCGTTGAGTGCAGCAGTCTGTGACTGTTGGAACTGTACCTGAGCTTGCTGTGCTGCCTGTGCTGCTTGCTGTGCTTCTGGGTTAGGCTGGTTAGCTTGCTCTAGTGTAGCAATCAACTCTTCACGGTTAGATAGGTTCATGTTGTCAATGATGGACATAACCAGCTTAGGATACATAGGTGTATCTGGTGACATGGTTTGTAGCAATTGAACAAGCTGTGTAACCTCATACTCACGAGCGATAATGCCTAGTGAGCTAGTAGTGTGGAACTTGTAGTCAGCTACTGGGTATAGCTCAGGCTCAAACTGCATGTAGCGGTAAGCAGCCTTCTGTACGAAAGGAATAAGGAAAGAGTCTTGGAAGTTGATCAAGGTGCGCTTGTGACGCTTGATGATAGCGCCTAGTGACATAGAGACACCCGCAGCAGTAGCTTCACCATTGATAGAACCAGCAATACCCGCTGAGTCAATAGCACCTGTGGCTGTCTGTACCATAGTCTGTAGCGACTGAGCCTGTGCAAAGGTGATCTGATTGACCTGACCAAAGTTAAAGGGCTGTAGAATCTCAGCAGGGTTGCCGTTAGTGAGAATAGTTTTCCCCGGCTGTATGCTGGGTTTAGCGCCTCTAGGCATACGAGAAGCGTCCATAGCCATCATTGGGTGGATGGTTAGTGCTAGAGCATCAATACGTGCGCGTAGTTCTGTGTCTAACGCCTTCTGGCTGTTATAGCCTTTCTCACATACTCCTCTGCCCCAGAAGCGGCTAGGAACGACATCCCATGGGAATGCTACGACTGGACGATCCTGCATCATGTACGGGTTCTTCTCAGCCTTTAGTAGTGTACCGCTGTTAGCGATAACAACCATAGCTTCTACATAGTAGGAATCATCCTCTTCATCGTCAAACGCTACAACCTCTGAATCTTCAGCTTCTTCGTCCTTCATAGCCTTCTCAAGCAAGTGACGAGGAACAAGACCGTAGTACTTAGTTAGACGAACCTTGTCCTGTTCAAAGCTGCTCAAGTCCTGATCAGGCTCAATGTCAAAGTCGCTGCTGGCTAACTCTATTGGTACGTCACGATAGACACCCTTCTCCTGTAGCTGCTCAACAAGGTGTGAAGATACATACTCATCTACTGCACAGCCCAATGCTGAATCAATGTCAGTGGCAACAGGGTCAATGAGGAAGTTCTGTGGCATGACAGGACGTAGCTTAACGCAGGTGCGGTCAGCAATGGTGACACCTACTGCTTGTAACTCACCGCCCATAACAGGCTGTGAAGCAGGTTTCATTTCCTTTTCTTCTTCTAAAACAATCTCAGCGATGCCTGTACCAAACACTGCTGCGTTGATAAGACACTCAGCCACACCCTTGCGTATCTTGTTCTTTGCAAAGTCTTCTTCCAAGTAGCTACGCAGTGCAGCAACGTCCTGTGGGTTCTGGTCACGAACATCGTCTTTAATGTCGAAGAACTGACCACGACCAAAGGTGGCTTCTTCTAGCTCAGCAACGGAAGACTCTACAGCCTGCTGCAAGGCAGGGGAGATAATCTTAGATCGCTCTGACCTACGAGTTTGATCTTCAGCAGACCAGATGCCACGCCATAGGCGGTAGTACTCGTCAAAGTTCTGCTGGTAGTTAGCACTGAAGTGATCTCGCCAGTCATCACACTTCTGGATTACCCAGTTTTCTAGGTGTTGCTCTGTAGCGAAATTCTCTTTATCTTCTAACATAGTTAATACCCTGCGTATTTATCTAGGAATTCGTAGTCTTCTTCTTCATAGTCGTAAGCATAGGAGACTTTGGCTAACTGGTCTATGTATGCTAGGCAATCTATCAAGTCATCGTGGACTAGTGGATTAGGGAACTGGAATAGCTCATCTAGGAACTCTGTGTTCCACTTACCCTTGTTTAATGTGATGTTGCCATGTTCAAAGCGTCCCTGCAATGCCCATACTATTCTATCTACTTTCTTCTTGTTGCCGTGGGTTAACTCTTCCACCCTAAAGAAGCGTTGGTTCTTCTTCATCTGGTCATTGAGGTAAGGGCTAACAGCGTTCTTTAACGCTCCTTTCTCAATTCCGACTGCGACTGGCTTGTACTTGCTGACTGCCCCGAAGATACGTCTGGCGGTCTCTTCAACGCCCCATCGCCCATATATGATATCAGCAACCCACCAGCCTTCCACGCCCGCTTTAACAACGGCAATGCCTGTTTGGTCAAGTCGTGCAGTTTTGGTAGTTGCTTTCTGTACGTCTGCAAATCCTGCCAAATCGACAGCAATATAATACTCACCATCTGTTGGCTCCTCTTCGCTAAACAATACATCTTCTTCTTTAAATAGTTCACTGCCATGCGCCTCAAAGGAAGCCATAAACTCCTGACGGAAACTAAAGGCTGACATACTCTTCTCAGCAGCCTTGATCTCGTTAGGGTCTAGTAGTGGGTTGTCAAAGCTGGTGAAGTGGTAACCTTCCCAGTCTTTATCTTTAGAAACACTTGCATAGGTGAATAGCTCGTAGAAGTGGTTACGTCCCATTGGCGTACCAATGAACATAGCAGAACCCTTCTGATCCGCTAAAGCAGGGCGTAGGATTTGTTCCCACACCTCTGGCTTCATGTCAGCATACTCATCCATAACCAAGTACTTCAAGCTAACACCACGCATAGTCTCTGGTCTATCAGCACCCTTCAGGGTTAGCAACGCACCGTTGACAAACTTAATCTGTAGGTTGTTGACATGGCTTGAGGCTATGACACTATGCCCTAGCTCCAGTAGCATCTGCCACATGATGTCCCTAGCCTGACCCTGTGTAGGGGCAACATAGAACACCTGACCTTTCTTGGCTGACAAGCAGTTAAGGATTAACGCCCACGCAGCTAGTCTACTCTTACCTGTACGTCTACCCGCAGCAATAACCTTAAAGCGTGTCGTATCTTCGTAGACTTCTTGCTGCCAAGGTAGTAGCTCAACCTTTAGATCAGCCAAGCTAGTACGTCCACATTACAGGAGATTCATTACCGTCAAGGTCGCGGATGTCAACATGCACAAAGCTACGAGCAACTCCAATTCCTGAAAAGCCCAGCGAGATAGCCTCCTGAACAATTCTAAACCGTTGTACACCGTCACTGACTTTAATGTCTGCTGCAATACCTTGGGCATGAGTTCCTGCTTTCTCCTTCTTGGCTTCTATAGGGTGGTCTTCAGAACGATAACCACTCGTGATAATGAAGGGGAAGCCACATCTTGCACGTAACAAGTCCAATCTCAGTAGGAGTCTATCACTAATCTCATTCTCACCTGTGTATTGACAGGCAAACTCTTCTCTAGTGAAGTAATCTAAATCGTTGTTGATGTTATGCATCTGTGTACTCCCCATCAATGGGTTCATCATTACCAGATATGATGGTAGTCTCACCACCTACACCAGTAATGGAAATGTTAATAGCACTCTTACCGCCAGTTTCCTTGTCTTTCTCAAAGTAACTAACGGGTAACAATCTATCCATGCAGAGCTTCCAAGCCGCTGCCTGATTCTTATGGTCATCATCTAACGCAGCGTTGAGAATGCTGTCTAACACCTTCCTACTCTTAGGAGATGCTAACATCCTGGCCTTGTATTCGTTAATGATGGAAGCGTCACCTTTAGGACGACCTACGCTATTGCGCTTGCCCTTGGTAACCTTAGCTACAGCAGACTTTTTAGGTCTACCGACTCTTTTGTTAACACTCACAGAATTACCTCTATTGAGATTCTTGTCTATATAGTCTATAGAGACTCTTTTCCACCGCTAAAGCCCTTTAACAACTATTAGAATAACAACTAGTAGTAATTACTTTTACAATGGAAAAGATGGAAAAGCGTTAAAGGGCTGTAAGAGAGCTGAAAAGCGTGTTGTTTAAACTATATAGTCTATACTAGCACACTTTTAAGTGAAAGTCAAGCTATTTATTCACTTATTTGTTATTTAGACTATTTTGTTACCTACACAGCCTCTAGTTGCCCTGTTCAACCTGTACCTTCTACAGCGGATCTCACGCATACAATGGCTCCGCAGTCGCTCTGCTATTCTCTATAGTTATCAAAGGCTTAGTCTTAATAGCTTTTAGTTATACCCTTGGTTAATTAAGCCCTATTTTGACCCTATTTTGTATCTGGGCGGGTACAGTAACAACTCCGCAGCCTGCGCCCCCTCCCCCGTCCCTGCTAGCACACCCACCTCAGTCTGTACAGCCCTGGTTGTGACCAGTACAGGCTATATAGTCATCCACAGAGTTATCCACAGGCTGGGGCGTGACCAGTATAGGCTGATCAGTCACTATAGATTCTGTACAGTTGATGAGGGAGTATGCTATAGGGTACTGTTACGACTACTTAGCACCACCATGACCAGGATAGCCAATGCGGTCACACTATGTAGTTGCTATGCAATAGCTGGTATGTTACTCGCACGTGCGCGCATAATAGAATGTAGGCATGGCTATTTAGTTATAAGCATATAACATATTGATCTATACAAACTGTTGATCCATGTTGCTATTTGTATATAATAGAACCATACAAACAAACAACAGGAATAAAGACAATGAGCAATCGACGCAAAGCAGCACAACGCAAAGCAGCAATAAAAAGCACGGCATTGTATATAGCAGCAATGGCAGCATTTGGTCTGTGGGCTGTTGGCGCTCAGTTAATGCTACAGGGTGCGCTGTAATGAATAGCGCACTAAAGCGTAAACTACGCAAACAACACCGCGACACAGTCTTAGCTAACGTGTTAGGCTTTGCAACACTGGTAGCAACGGTCGCTGCTATATATGTTATAAACTATCAAATAATACTTATCAGATACGGAGCATAATATTATGGAATACATTAAAAACGATTACGAATTGCAGAAACTGGCCCTCAGCATTGCGCTGGAAGCTATTAAGGAAGTCGAGCAGCACGGCGGCGATCATTACGAATTGATTGATCAGGCAGCAGCCAGCAGCGAGCATGCTGTATATACATATAAGGCGATTATGTTATGCGCTAACTGTTGCACTGCTGATGCTGAGGAAATGCTAAACGACAACGGATACGAGCGTTTCGACTCATTCGCGCACCATGCCAGCATATTGGCAGAGGTTACAATAGCGAACGCGGCATTGCAGGAGTTTTACGATTTAGGCGGGGAGGCAGCGGCATGAGCAACAGAGAAAAAATCGAAGGTCTATACTTAGATTGGTTTAATGACTTTTTGACTGTGGCGCGATTCGCAGAATATCACGGCATGACAGAATCGAAGGCGCTTAGAGTTATCAATATAGGCCGCGCATTGAATCACAGAAGGCCGTCATTGTCAGACCATTGGCAGCGACTGCGTCAAGATTATCCAGCAATAGAGAGGGCTATGTAATGGGTATTTTAATACAGCCGAAAGATGATTACCGCTGCGCTGGTTATTCACGGCCAGCATTGGATAAAAACAAAGTTTACAGCGCCACACTAGCGACTAACCAGCCCGACTATATAGAAAAGGGTTTAGTATTCTGTGGCGATTATCTATTGACTAAAAACGAGTATTACCTGATAGATATTGAATAATTCCCCGTAGTAATCCCCCCATTTGTCCAGTGTAATAGCTGGACTTTTTTTGCCTGTTATATAATATAAGGCCGTTTAAGCCTGTTTAAGCCTACCCAGTACCCTAGGTCATAATAGACGTTAAACGCGCTTACACGGCCATCCTGGAGCTTCTATGGCTATTGTTGTTGTAGTTAGGTGGTTATTGTTTGATGTACTGGTGTGATGCTATGAGAGAGAGAGAGACAACAGAGTCTAAAGCATGACCCAATACCTGGTTCTGGTCACAAAACAGGCTAGAGAGAGTTGAACCATTGGGCAGGATGTTGTCAAATGCTGCGGACTTATTTAACCAAAGAGAGAGGTAAAGCATGAGAGAAGGTTTGAATTTTGCCGACATAGAAAGCAACAGCGCCAGAACAGATGCCATCAACGAGTTTGTTGACATTGTGCAGGCATTGCCTTATCGTGCAGGAGTTGATGTTTTAACAATGATTCGAGAGAGAGTAATAATTAACTATTTAGGAGTAGATAACAATGGCAATTAAAATCTGGGGTACTAGACCTTATTCTGAAGATACGTGCATAACTATTAAGGCTAAGGATATAAAAGAGCTTAGAACAGATATTAAATTAGAGCGAACATACGCAGACAGCTTGAGTTTTTCAACACATGCCTATTATATCGAGATAAACGGCAACGCTTTACACGACATTTTCTTAGACAGTTTAAGGGATAATGTTAAATTTAGAAAAGCAGTAGCAGGCTACATTAACGGATTAGAGGAAAATAACAATGACAATGCCATGTAGAGTAACTGATCAATGGGATAAAGAACCAGACGGAACAGAATACTATGAACCTGTTTCCCGTAATAGAGTCATAGAAGACTGCGACATGCTGCTAAAGGATATTATGGTTAACTGGGACTATTGCAAACAAAAGAGAGACTTTGTACCAGATGAAGATGATATTGATCTGATAGAGGCTTTACACGCTGAAATGGAATACTATCTAAAGAGATACTTTAAAGCCGCTGAAGAGTAATAAAGAATAACTACTAGTTGTTGTTTGAAAAGAGCTTTAAAGAACTATAGAGTCATTTATACCATATTTTTAGATTAAAATAAACCACGGACAATGAAATGAGAAGAATTAAAACGTATATTAATAAATCAACAGACAGTAGGTTGTTAGCAGGTCAACGCTATAGCTTAAAAGAGCTTTCTATACTTACTGGAATTCCTAAAGGTACTCTTCATGGTAGGTTACACTATAAAGAGAGTTTTACAGACAAAGAGATTAGGCCTTCAGAGAGGGCTATTGTGTGGCCTATATTGGAAACAAACAGCGAGAAACTATCTGCAAAATGGATCACCAGGAGAATTGTTAATGTTTAAAGAATATATGACTGGGGCTTTAACGCCTGAAGTACAAGCAGTGTTAAAAGCATCGCAGGACATTGCCAGCGGCTTATTTAGCTTGCAAGAGGCTGCAAACTTCTATAGAGTGCCTGCGAAAGCCATTGTTCAGTTTATGGCTGAGAGTGCAGAATATGACGTTATTTTTAACAAGAGAGAAACCAAATGAAAATATTTAATAGAACACTAACAATCGAGCTAGTGAACGGTGCAGGCTTATACTTTGAGATAGCCGACAGCAGGGCTGTGTGGGTTCTTAATCAAGAAACTGGCGAAACCTATGCTATGCCCTTTGAGGGTTACTTACTAGGGTTACCGTTTATACTGATAAGTTACGGTAGGGTATATGAGGAGATAGATATATGAGTGGCTTAATACACCAGCCATGCCCTGATTGCGGCAGCAGTGACGCATTGCAGATAAACACCAACAGCACTTTCTGCCATAGCTGCCATAAATACACGCCTACCAGCGGTGACTATGCGCCTGTATCAGTGCCAGAGTCTACAGAACCAAAGGCTAAACCAGACTTTAGCGCGGTAGAGAGAACACTAACTACAGGCAACTATCAAGCCATTATGACTAGAGGTCTGACCACAGCCACAGCTAAGACCTATGGCATACTAGAGAAGCCCGACAAGACCTACTTCTCTTATCACGATCCAGAAGATGCCAACGTGCCTGTAGCAGCTAAGATAAGGCTACCAGACAAGCAATTCTACAACGTAGGCAACTGGACAGCCTCTGGACTATTCGGACAGCAACTGTTCAATGGTGGCGGTAAGTATATAACGCTCTGCGAGGGTGAGTTTGATGCGGCAGCAGCCTACCAGATGCAGGGTAGTAAGTATGCCTGCGTAAGCGTCAGGAATGGTGCTGGCGGTGCGCTGAAGGACTGCAAAGCAGCATACGAGTATCTGGACAGCTTTGAAGCCATTATCATATGCTTTGACGCAGACGAGGCTGGGAATAAGGCTGCTAAAGAGGTGGCAGAGCTGTTCAGCGGCAAGGCTGCTATAGTCAAGCACACTGGTGGCCATAAAGACGCCTGCGACTATCTAGTCAACAACGATGTCAAAGGCTTTACAGCAGCATTCTGGGCGGCAGAGAAGTTTGTACCAGACGGTATCATCAACGGTGCTAGTCTATGGGATGAGGTGAACAGACCTGTAGAGAAGTCTGCTGTGATGTATCCGTGGCAGAACCTGAACAAGCTAACCTATGGCATCAGAGAGGCTGAGCTAGTTACTATCACTGCTGGCTCTGGGCTGGGCAAGTCACAGTTTGTGAGAGAGATTGTCTACCACATCTTGCAGAACTCAGAGCAGAACATTGGCCTACTGTTCCTAGAAGAGAACGCCAGAAAGACAGCGTTGTCGCTGATGTCACTATCAGCTAACAAGCCCTTACACCTACCAGACGTAGAAAGCACAGAAGAGGAACGCTGGGAGGCTTTTGAGGATACAATGGGTACTCAGAGACTGTTTCTGTTTGACCACTTCGGCAGCACCAGTATTGACAACATTGTTGCACGTTGTCGCTACATGGCTAAGGCGCTGGACACCAAGTTTTTGTTCCTAGACCACGTCAGTATTGTTGTATCAGCTCAGAGCAACGGTGATGAGAGAAAGGCTCTGGATGAGATATGCACCAAGCTACGTATGCTAGTGCAGGAAACAGGTATAACATTGTTTATGGTTAGTCACCTGAAGCGTCCTGACGGCAAAGGCCATGAGGAAGGCGCTGCTAGTAGTCTGTCACAACTCAGAGGCTCTGCCAGCATTGCACAGCTATCAGATATGGTGATAGGTCTGGAACGCAACGGTCAAGCAGCAGACCCGACAGAGCGTAACACTACCAATGTCAGGGTTCTAAAGAATAGGTTTTGTGGCACTACTGGCCCTGCTGGTGGCTTGTTATTCAACGGCGACACTGGTAGAATGCTAGAAATCAGAGAAGAGGCGCTATAGCATGAGATGCATATCCTGTAATAAACTATTGACAGACTTTGAAGCAACAAGAAGGTCAATCCAAAGCAATGACTTTGTTGAACTGTGTAATGATTGTTTCTACTACACAGCAGATGACATCGCAACGCTTTCCAGAGAAGACCTGAGAAGCGAATCAGATATTTTTATAGGAGAACAAGAATATGAGCAAGATTGGAAGCTGGGTAATTGAAGATACCCAACGAAGACAAGAGATAAAGCATGTTAAGCCGTATGACAGACACAGCAATAACGACAGAGCAGTGAGAGAGTACTATGTTGATTACGTTAGATATAGAAACAAACACCAGCCATGACGTTATCTGGTGTGCTGTGACGCAGGACATCGACACTGGTGAAGTGCTAGAGCATTACAGTGGAGCAACACTAGCGCCTCTAATAAGCAAGGCTACAGGCGTTGTGGGACATAATCTCATAGGCTTTGACGCGCCAGTGCTGTACAACGTGTGGAATCTAACTATACCAACAGGAAAGCAGCGAGACACCCTAGCAATGTCTAGGCTCTGGAACCCATCGCTAGAAGGCGGTCATAGTTTAGACTCGTGGGGTCAACGCTTTGGCGATCCTAAGATAGACTTTCACGACTATGACGGTGGTCTGTCTGACGAGATGGTAGAGTATTGCAAGCAAGATGTAGCACTAACAACCAAGCTGTTTAAACACTTAACCGACACACTGAAGCGTGAGGAGTTTTCACAACAATGCGTAGATTTAGAAGAGAAGGTCGCTATCATTACGGCTCAACAGGAACAGAACGGATTTCAGCTAGACGTAGAACAAGCAACCTTGCTCTGGGTAGAC
>Ga0187219_1001774_pt1 | contig 10266 bp, 6 predicted proteins | sample 13SPOviralmetaG_FD_130162 | JGI IMG/M metagenome (GOLD analysis project Ga0187219, IMG submission 130162) | Marine viral communities from the oligotrophic San Pedro Time Series (SPOT) site, San Pedro Channel, CA, USA - 13 SPOT_SRF_2010-07-21... | ecosystem: Environmental > Aquatic > Marine >... | reverse complement strand
TTAAAGTTTGAGCAGTTATATCTTTAGCTAAAATGTCAGTAAGATTACCAGCGGAATCATAAATTACAAATTTACCGTCTGACTCTTTTAGTATTAACCCACCTAAATAAATAGACTGACCAGAGAGATATAAGTCTCTCCATCTTTTATCTAAACTACCAAGATTAAATGTTTCAGTTGTATTAGGTATTAGGTGAGAATTAATGTCGCCACTAAATACAATATTATCTTCATTACTATCACCAAGATAAATATTTCCACCAACATCTGATCTAATGGTAGCATTACCTGCTACAGTAAGATCACCACCAACTGTTAGATTACCTGTTACATGGGCGCTATCAGCAGTTAATCCTGTAATTTTAGCAATCTCGATTTCAGCCGAATCAATATCTGCAAAATGTGATATAAGTGTTGTTATAACACCTTGATTAGCAAATAAATCTGTTACATCTGCATCAAAAGCTGTAAGGTTTGTGATATTAGCACTATCTGCATTAAGACCAACAATTTTAGCCAATTCAATATCAGCAGAATCAATATCTGCATACTTAATACCTGCACTATCTACAGAAATCTGTAGTGATCTAAGAACATCTATGTCAGCAGAATCAATATCTGCATATCCTGCATATAATCTATCTACTGTTAACTCTTTAACACGAAGTACATCAATATCGGCACTGTCGACATCAGCATATTCTATTCCAGCCGAATCAATGGTTGCTTTTAAAATTCTTGCTTGATCTATATCAGCTGAATCAATATCTGCATAATTTGAGGCAAGAACAGTTATAACGCCATTAGATGAAGTAAGATTAACTATTACTCCTGTTGATGAATATAAGTTAGTGACTGTACCACTATCAGCATCAAGATTAACAGTATCAATGTTTGTTGAAGTAATATTGCCTATAGTAGCACTATCGCTTGTTAAATATTGAATTGTTCCATACGTTGACGTGAGATATGTTATAATACCACTATCAGCATATATTGCTGGAGCATCAATATCTTTATTAAATACCCAACGATCTTGAGCTGCTTCATATGTTATTTTGGCATTAGCTGCAAATACTGTAATACCAGCCCCATCGGCTTGACTTGAATCTTGAGCTGAATCTGCAAGAACAATGTTTTTATCATTAATAGTAACAGTAGTAGAATTAACAATTGTTTCAGTACCATCTACTTGTAGATCACCTTTAATAATAACTCTACCAGTGTTATCACCAACAGCAGCAGGATCAATAATAAAATCTTGTGGACCATTTATTTGTCCAGTAATATTTAAAACACCAATTTCAGCACTATCAATATAAGCGTGCCCTATATCAGCGGAATCAATATTTGCAGTTATAATCTTAGCTAAATCTATGTCAGCGGAATCAATATCTGCATAGTTTATGTTAGCAGTTGTAATATTTGCAGTTATAATATCGGCTAAAGTGATATCAGCAGAATCAATATCTGTATGATCTATATCGGCATATTTTATATAAGCAGAGTCAATAGTTGCATTTGTAATTTTAGCAAGAGTAATATCCGCTGAATCAATAATCGCATGTAAAATATCTGCACTATCAATATAGGCAGTAATAATGTCAGCCATATCAATATCGGCTGAATCAATAAATGCATGACCAATATCAGCTGAATCTGCATAAAGAGCAGTAAATCTATTACCAGTTTTACCGATATATCTACCACCAACAATAAATATTTCATTACCGTCTATACCAGATGGAAGATTTGTACCAATAAAATTAAGAACACCAGACTGATAATCAAAGAAAAATTCATCGTTATTACCAGAACCTGCAGCAAAAATTCTTGTTCCTGAAGTCTGAGGATCCGCAGTACCTGTAGGAGCAATATAAACTTTTATTGCATAAGTAGATCCAAACTGTGGTGGAATCCAATTGGTTAAACCTGTTTTCCATGTTCTATTTGGTGTTGCTGTTGTATCTTCTACTGTTTCTACAGTAGTGGAGCCATTACCAGTATCATCATAAATTTCAACAATATGGCTACTTGCGCTTGGTATTAGAGTTGGAATTTGATATGCATCTGTCCAAAGACCTGTTCCGCTTAAAAGAAGCGGGCTTGGAATAGACTCGTTTGTAGCGGTCTTAACGGAATTAACGTCTGTCTTAGTTGCTCCGTAACCGAGCTTTTTCCACAGAAAGTCTAACTTTTGATTGTCACTTATTGACATATTCGATCCTTATGAAATACTCAAAGATGTTATTTTTTGATTAGCAGATAATGCAATTCTAACTAATCCTACATTCCCTGTAGCATTTGTTAAATTTTCTTCACCGAGTGTCATTAAGTAAGATCCGCTTAAAGCGGTATTTGCAATTATTCTATCACTACCAGTTTTAGCACAACCGTTGCTTCCGTTACCGCCAGCTCCTAAATTTGCTCCAGGCACACCACCATCATTTGCTTGGATAGAACAATCTAACCAACCGTTTAATGTGCTATAATTATCTATTGCTGTTCCTGGTGCTGCTATAAAAATACCTTCAACTCCTGTTGTACTGGTTATATTAATATTAAAGTTTGGCACAACCGTTCTTCTAAACGCAAATGTAAAATATTGTGTTCCAGTATCTCCAGATCTGTTAGGTCCTGCAGGTAAATAACCACCACTATAATCAGTTAAATCGTGTTGTATAACACCAAAACTTAAAGTGGCTTCTTGTGTACCTTGGACTCCTGGATCAGCTGATTCACTATAAACATTATTAGTATAAAAATTAGTTGAACTTGTATAACTAGGAGTATTTATAACTTCAGAACTGAAGTCAAAAATGCGAATGCCGTCGTCATCAAATCCAAATCCTAAATTATTATCAACATTAATTGCTATTTCACTAATCCCTTGTTGTGATGCAGTATGAACTAAAATATTTTCTGGCATTTCTCTATAAGAACCCCACCCGTTTGGATTTCTTGATCTGGCTTTAATCTTTTGCATAGAACGAGTTGAACTTCCGCTTGTTATAGAAACGGAAACACTACCCAGTGCATATGGTGATGAAGTGCCAACATTAATAGTAGGAGTTCCTGAAGATAAAAATGATGATGTTCCATCTATTTGATCATATCTATAATATTGGTCACTAATAGCATTACCACTTCCAAAAACTGTAGTTCCAGAAGAAACCTGAAAGGGGCTATTTGTTTGTTGATAAGTTTGACCAATAAAGTCTGCTATATTTAATCCGGATAAATTTAAAGATGAACCAGTTGTATAATGCGGAATGCCACTTATGTACTTATATGTTCCAGCTACATTTTCAGTAAGAGTGCCGCCTGTTAATGTAGGAGTATTTGTATTATCGTCTTTAGCAAAAAATAATTCATTGGTTGAACCAGTCTGAGAGTGAGTAATAACATAACTATTTAAACCAGTAGGTAACAATGTGGCATTTTTAGTAATTTTTGCTTTAAATCCTTGATATAGTTCTGGATGGTAGATGCTAGTATTAAATGATGTGGGTTGTCCTGCGGCATTAAATAAATTATAATCAACATTATCCGATACAACTAAACTATTATATGACCCGTTTTGATTATCGGTAGTAAAGGTAACAGAGCCATCAATAGAATTATTAATGACAGAAGTTAATACTCCAGAATTTCCGCTGTGAGCAATGCCTGAAGATGTTATAGTTGTTGCAACATTGCCTGAAGACTGTGTTACACGATCAACACTTTGACCTGCTACTGGACCGCCACCCGAACTATTGTCTGTAAATCCTACTGCAAGTCTAGGGCTATCTCCAACACTACCTGTAAATGAAATAGTCTTTGTATTTAAGCCTTGAGGTGCGGCAATATTTGGATCATAAACTTTTAATTGAGTGGTTGCGGTTTCTGGTATTAAAGTAGGATCTGCTGTAGTATGAGTTACTAAGGAAAATGTCAAGGTATCTTTACCGGTACCTGTAGCACTGCCTGCAGGCCACGTATGTGATAATCTCGATCCTAATGCGCCACCAGCACCAGAATTATCAGTGATATTTTCTATGGCTGATCCATCACCCCAATCCATAGTATAAGCAACTGTTGCTGGTCCATTTTTATCAGATACGTTTGTATTTGTCGTTAAATTATTTAACCATAAATCTTGACCCTCAATAGCATATAAATCATTTCCTGTTAATGCAAAGAAGTTTGCTGGTTCTTGCCTATGAAGAGTAAACTGTGCATCAGGATCTGGAGTGTATATTGTAATATAATCTGTATTTGTTCTTGTTGCTTCACTACCGGTTCCAACACCATCTGTATGCCATGCTCTTACAGTAACTGTAGCAGGGCTTGATAAAGGATCTATATATTGATGAGTTGGATTTGTTGCAGTTACTGCTGAATCAATAGTGCCGTCACCCCAATCAATATCATATCTATTTGGTGTACCATCATTTGTTACTGTCATTGTTGCGGTAAATCCTGCACCAGCTGCAGTTGGAGAAGCAACAAAAGTAAGGTCTCTACAAAAGGCATTATTTCTTACATTATTAATTGCTTCATTTAATCCATCAAGAACATCGGTTACTCTATCATCATCGTTAAAGAATCTGTATGCACCATCATCCCAAGCACCATCTAATGGAGTACCAGCTTTTACGTTATCAGTATAAATTTTTGTAACAAGAGACTGAGAGCTATCTGGAGAATATCCAGAAGCAGCAACTAATTGCCCAGAGTCTGTAATTGAAAATCTTTTTTCTCCAGCAGTATAGAATTGTAATGTATCTTCATCACTACCCGGAGTTAGTTCTGCAATAATATATGTATCTTGATCAACATCTTTTACTCCGCCAAGACCACTCCATACATTACCATCATATCCTTCAAATGTGGTATCTTGAGTATTAAATCTAATTGACCCAGTTACATCAGCTGGTCTTTCAGCAGTAGTACCAGTAGGAACTATAAATTCATTATTAAGTCTTAGATAATCAAGATCACGACTATCACCTGCTATTAAGAATCTTAAAGATTGATTAACACCAGTAGAATCTGGCTGAAGTGCTGTTAAATACTCACCACCTATTTTTGCAATGCGTGGAGCAGTTCCTGATGAATCAATAGGATTGCCAACACCAATAAAAAGTGCTCTTGAAGAGTCTAATGAAGAATATGCTAATTCGCCGGTTTTAAGTGTACTTGGCGCTGCCTGTGTAGCAGATCTTTTTATTCTAATGGTGCTGAAAGTTGCCATACTAGATCAAACCTTGATAAATTCTGAATTAATAGTATTTATATACTTTTTAGAAGGTATCCCCTCCATCTAGTTCTTGACTTTCATATTTTTCTGTAATAGAATTAAAAACTAAAACATGCCCATTTGCTAAACCTAAAAGATTAGGATCATCTGTATCTGTTTCTGAAACATCCACATCAGTAATATCACCTAAACTAGCACGAAGTTGAACACGCTTGGTTGTAAAAATCGGAGTTCCTACAGTAATCTTTTTTATAATTGTTCTATTTGATACTAATTTTATACCGGACATTTTTATACCTCTAAGTTACTGATGGGGTAACTTGTATATTACCTTCCAATATTCTTTCTACTATTGTAGCACCTTCAGCTGAATCAAATCTTGAAATTTCTACATCATAAACATATCTACCAGGCTTAAGTGCATCAGTCTGAGTATTTGTTAAAGATAGATGAATTACATAATCTAAATTATCTGGATCAACAGTTGTTGCAAAGAACGCTGTAGCATCAGAATCTTTTGTATTATAAGTTTTTTTCATCTTTGCATTTATATTATAAAGAGGTACAAAATTAGCATTTTCGTCTTGCGTATTCATTTGTTTAGGAGACCCATCAGTATTATATAAATCCAGACGAATAGTTACATCGGATCCTTTATCAATTGTTATATCTTCGTACTGTGCCATTTTCTTTTCCTATTAAATAACTTCAATATCTGTAATATATAAATTTGCCCCTAAAGCTGTACCACCAGTATAATCAAATGTTCCAGACATAAATGCAAACGTATATAAACCACTATAAGCAACTTGAGCAGTAACGGTTTGCCAACCACTGTCTCCACTTGCGGAACCTTGAGTTTGATTTAAAATAATTTGCTGCCTGAATGAACTTGGATTATTCGGATCATACCATTCTTGCAGCCATGCAAATATATCATAAGCGTCACCTCCACCAACGGCTCTCCACTTAAACCTAACTGAATCACTTGTCGTAAGAGGAAGCCATACCTTTCCTTTAATTAGAGGTCCGTGTGCAACATCACCGGCGGCACTACTGCCAGAGCTATATAGTCTTATGCACGAGTAGCCTAATTGTGTATTGCCATTATGCACAAGATCGGTAGGGTCTTTAAATTCATAGTCGAGTGTTGGTGTTCCCGTAAATCCAAATTTATCACCGTTGCTGTTCCCGAATGAACCAGTGGGGAATGGTGTAGGATCTTGCGGTGCAGCAATTGTACTATTCACGCCAGCATTGTGAAAAGTAATACCGGAACCGTTCCAAAGCCCATATGGTCCGTTTTGGCTATTGCCAAGTCTTAAATTCTGTTTTTGAATTGTCCACCCATTTATTTCCGTGATACTAGAATTACTAGATAGAACTGTTGTGTCTGCAAAATCAAGATTAATAAAATTTGTACTAGTATCAGTTAGAGGCGAAACAACTGTAGGTGTCCAGTCATTAGTTCCTACAGGAGTGCTATTATCTAAACCAGGAATTTTTAATCTTAATACAATATTACCTTCCGTTGTCGTATCTGTTTTAAATGCAGCGGAAAGTGTTATACTATTAGTACCTGGAGTTGGAGTAGCAATGCCGGATAAAGTAGTTCCTATTCTTCCAGTCATGAATGTCACGTCATCACCAGTAAAATCTGGATCAGCAACTCCGGTTGATGGTTCTAATTCATAATATATATATTGACCTTCAGTAAATGTCCCATTGTTTAATGATATTGTTGCAAGATTTCGGGTTGTTTGATCTTCAACATGATTACTAGCATCAGGTGTACTAATGGTAAAATCTGCTAATGAAGTGCCATTTCTTTGAAAATCATTTATAGAAACTTCGCCTGTATCTGGAACAGATAAAAGAAAAGTAAAGAAATTATTATTATCTGGTATATACACTCCACCAGGATATAAATCAGCAAAAGAAATAGGCTGATTATTACCCACATCTAATGCAGTTCTAAAATCATCGAATGAAAACTGATTTCCTTTTGTTGCTGGGAAGAGACTGTAATCTGGCATGTTACCCTATCTTTGTTTTCAGTTCTTCTACCTCAGCTTTCAGCTCTTTTACGGCTTCTACGAGTAGTCCTACCATGTTTGCATAGTGTAGTGCTTTTTTACCTTGAGGTGTTTCATATACCGCTTCTGGTAAAACTTCTTCAACTTCTTGAGCAACTAAACCTGGCATACGAATATCACTACCAATATAGTTAAAAGTATAGCCATTAAGATTCATTACTTTATCTACTGGATCATTAATGATTTCAAGATTTTCTTTTAATGTTATATCCGAGAAGTTTGCAAAACCTGTAATATTACCAGATACAAATAATTCGCCAGTAATATAATAGTCTCCAACCATTGAATCTCCTGAAGTAGCACTTACAAAATCAGGGATTCTTGCTGAGACATAAGCTGAATCAACTAAAGCTTCAACATCACTGTCTGTATAAAAGCTTGCTCTAAGATTAATATATGAAGAATCAATAACAGTTGTTAAATCAACTGGTGTTACTGATGCACCGTGCCCATATGTATCAAATGTAATACTCTGTAGAACATTAGTGCCTGTATTTGTTGAATTAGATAAGCCACCGGCAGTTGGATGAGAAATATAAACAGGTCCGCTACCTGGAGTAATTTGACCACCACCAGATAAACCTGTGCCTGCAAACACGCCAGCAGACTCTAAGAATATAGTACCACCATTTGATTCATCTATAGATAAAATATGTCCAGCACCATCTAAGGTAATATTACGAATAATATTTGACGTACCAGCACTAGTAATTGATGTGGCAGAACTAGCGGTATGATTAATTGTAATTGTATCATTGGCACTATCTAAAATTCCATTTGATAAACTATCAAGACCCAAGCCAGCATTTATAGTAAAAGGAAAATGTAAGGTATTATTAGCATCAATTGCACTATCAACTTCAGATTTTGTAGCAAAACCTAAAGAGCCGCCGGCAAGAGTGTATTGAACAAAGTCTTCTACTCTAACTCTTGAAGAAGCCATCGGTGTTCCACCTACATTAGAAATAACAAGATGGTCATTTGAATCTATATCAGCTTGTTGTATTGCGGTTAAATCTAATATTCTTACCATTGCTTTTCTTCCTTAAAGAGCGCTCATGCTACTAATTGTGTCTATATCTTCATCCGCATCGGTTCCATACCAAACTAAATTATGAACAACATTCCAATGTGTTACATAAGCATAAAACCATTTTCCACCCGTTCTGTTTTGAATAAGAGATAATCCATCGTCACCTAAAGTTGATATAAGTTTAGACGCGCTATTATCCCATGATATATTATAACCTTGCTGATCTCCAGCAGGTTCATTAAAATGTGGAGGTAAATATATTTCATCTCCAACAGAAAACCCTCCAGCGGGTTGAACACAAATAAATTTTGTACTAATAACATCTGGTTTACGAGATATTCCACTAGGAAAACTACTGGCTGGCCACTGATATGATGCACCATTAACACCTCCAGCTATAGTAATAGTCTGTTTATAAACTCTAGTACCTCCATTACTCATATCTGCTGGTCTAAATGTAAATGCCCCATTTCCATTATTATATGCTAAAGAACCTCCGCCTGAAGCAGTTCCAGTTGTTACAGACAAATCAGTTAAGGCTATACCAGAAGGTGGCACCCTAGCTGCAACGTATGCAGAATCAATTTCATCTTGTGCAATGGCGCCAATTTCCCCGGAATCAAGTATATTGGGAAGCTGGCTAAGTAATCCTGAAACATTAACTCTAAATTGACCTGTGCCGGTATTGTAATCAAGTGTACTATCATTAGGATATATTCCTACAGCAGCGTGCACTCTTTGATCTGTATAATAAAGATTTGTTGCACCTTCTTGAAGATCATCTGTTGTATTGTTTAGAAATTCTTTATCAAAATAGCCAACTGGCATTCTAGCAGAATCAAGAACACCCGTAATAATCTTACAGGCATCTAATCCAGGAATACGCTGGGCATCAAATATTCCAGTACCAGTTTTACTTGCATCTAATGTAGGAATATCGGAATCTGTAATTGTATTAGACTGAAAAGAAAACACTCCAGTTGCTGCATTATATGACATGGATGCGTGTAGTGCATTATTACTTGCATTTAATGAAACGCTATTACGAATATATGCTTGAGTTGTTCTACCATTAATTTCATTTAAAGCCTGAACAAGATCAGTAGTCACCGGAGTTGTCAAGTTATCCGGATCTCCAACATTACTTGAGATGAGATTTGTTTTTTGTCTCCAAGTCTCAAATGTATCTGTTAAATTAACTGTAGGTTTTCTGGCCATTTTTATACCATCTCTAAATTTTTAATTAATACTATTTATACAAATTATCAGACACTAGAAAAAGAATACTGCAATAACACCTTGAGATCCGGCACCAGTATAGCCACTAGCAGCAGCTCCGCCGCCTCCACCAAAGTTACCGCCGGAAGAGGATGTGCCTTTACCGCTTCCGCATATTGCAACACCATTAGGTTTTGTTAAATCTGAAGATGATGTGAATATTGAAGGAACAACATTTACTTCTGATATCGAAGCATCTGGACCACCAGCCGGTCCGCCGGATGTTTGTTCTCCAGAGGCTGCCCCTGCGGCATTACCACCATCTATATTATAATCTCCACCTGAAGATGTTCCACCATTAGTAGGGGCATCGCCTGTTGCTTCACCTCTTTGGCCGCCGCCGGCAAACACTGTGGAACTTAAGGCACCTCCTGATATAGATGTATTTCCACCATTTACACCATTACTTCCACCATTTACTGCTGCACCTCCAGAACCTATGTTGAAATTATAGATTTCTCCAGGTGTAACTTGAAGTATTCTTATAGCAACACCGCCACCGCCGCCACCATAGCTTTGGGATCCGAGCCCGCCTGAACCTCCTGCGCCTACGGTAACAAGAGCAACATTCTGTAAAGTTGTTGGTCTCCAAGATTGGCTTGTTGTATATAATT
>Ga0187219_1001773_pt1 | contig 10271 bp, 15 predicted proteins | sample 13SPOviralmetaG_FD_130162 | JGI IMG/M metagenome (GOLD analysis project Ga0187219, IMG submission 130162) | Marine viral communities from the oligotrophic San Pedro Time Series (SPOT) site, San Pedro Channel, CA, USA - 13 SPOT_SRF_2010-07-21... | ecosystem: Environmental > Aquatic > Marine >... | reverse complement strand
TTCCTATCATCTAAAATATCTTGTATTACTTCGGATCCTTTGTGTGTAAAGAAACGCGGAGCAATACTATGTATTATAAGCAATGGCACAAGCATTTGTAAACGCAATGCTGCCCAAAGAGCAGCTCGCATATGTTGTAAGCCAGTTTCGCCTTTTTCTTCTAGGTGTAGTTTACATTGTTTACTAAACATTACTTCTTCTTTCTACCTGATTTCATGTTAGCACACCAGTGATACATTTTAGCCTTCTCACCGCTTGCGTTCTTAGCACGTTTGCGTAGTGCTGTTACTGATCCGTTACAACTTGCACCTGACTTCTTTACTCTACCTGGACGGCTTTTGCCTTTTTTCTTACCGTCAGCAAAGTTTTCATCTACATGTGCATCATCACCTTGTTTATCAGCATCTTGTGTTTTGTATCCTGCTTTTTTAAGACCTTTCTTAAGATGGTCTTTTTCTTTCTTACCACCAAACGGAACAACCATTACATCTGGTTCGTCTCTGTTGTCACTCTTTTTAGCAGTTGATAAGTTAGAAATAGTTTTACCTACACGTAGGAAATCATATGCAGTATCTGCTTTTGTAAGAAAAGTATTTTTTGGATTGTTAATAGATTTCCCTTCTGCAATCCCTAGATTGAATAATACATTGGTTGACTTGCCTTTAACTTTTTTACTTAGTGTAGGTGGACGTCCGTCTTTGTCTACTTTATTGCCAAACTTAGCAGCCTGTTTAGTAACTTCATCAGGACCTACATCAACAGTTTGATTCTGTTTAGTAATTCTTCCGACTGCTTCTGTGATATCTCTTATTCTCATGTTACCAAATCTTTACTATATGAAAATCAATTACAGGTTGCTGAAATTTAATTTCGTTTTTGTTATCCTTCATGTCAATAAAAATAAAATGTTTAGGCGATGTTTTTATTAACTTTTTTGCTTTATACTTTTTTTCTTTTGTAGTTTCAGTTCTTGTTCCATCATGGTGTATAGTAGCATCACGCGGAACAGTTATAATTAGTTCGTATTCTTCATACCAAACTTTTTTCCACCATTGTTTAATCTTTTTCATTTCTTACGTCCGCGGAACGTGTGTCCTGTCATGTATGGTTTTGAAAACCACAATTCAAACCATTCTTTATCACCCGGCTTGATATTTTTATCTCTCTCTTTTTGTTTTAGTGCGGTAGCAGTTTGACTCATATCTTCAAGAGTATACTCTGTGTAACCTTTGAATTCGTTTACACCTGCGAGTTTCTTTATACGATCAAGTTCGTCCATTACCTTTTCTTCTTGTTATGTTGTGCCCATGCTATTGCATATGGAGCACCTGGGTCGTCAAATTTCTTTTTAAGTGCTTTAACTTGCTTTTCTCTACCCGGAGGCGCTTTTTCTATCATTGATTCGTTTGCTTTAACAAGTTTTTCGCCTTGTTTTTCTATATACTTTTTAAGAGCAACTGCACCTAATATAAGTGCCACTGCCATACCAATTTCAAACTTGTTGTCAATAAGTATCTGTGCATATTCTTCACCAATTACAGATATTACCCAATCCCAGCCTTGATCAATATAATATGCTGCTGCTGCACCGCCAAAGATTTTTCCACCATGTCTTTTTAGCAACCATTTAATTACTGGCCATGCACCATATCTAACAGCCCATTTAATTATCCATATCACTGCTGCTATAATCGGTGCTGCTTCATCTATTTGTGCTTCGTTAGTAGATAGTTTTTTACCACTTGACCAAGCGTCTTTATCGCCTCTAGCCGCTGCTTTTCTTCTTGCAGCAATTTTATCTGCAACAGTTGGTTCGTCAAACTTTTCTTTTTTCTTTTTAACTTTTTCTCTTTTAGGTGTATGTCTAGCAAATCCTAATATTTCACCTACAGGTGCTTCAGTATCGCCTAATGCTTTGTTTAGAAGTTGTACTGCTGTTTCTGCACCATTGCCGTACATAAGTTTGGCAGCCTGTAGTTTATCTTCATCTGACATTTCAGGCCAAGTTGCTCTAAGCTCACTTGCACTCTTGATTTGCATGCCGCTAAAGTCAAAGTTAATAGTAGGACCGTAGGCCATATAGCCCATTTCGTCTGCTGTGTTTAGATCTTTACCTGTGTAAGTACGCAAGTAACCTGGCTCGCCATTCTTTTTAGTTTGGTCTGGCAACGGCTGTTCGGTTTTATCTTTTTGACTGCGTACAAATACAAGTGCTGTATCTGCATCTACAATATCTTTGTAGCTCATTGCATTGAAAGGCGATTTAACTTGAATAAAGTTAGCCTCAGGAACGCCTGCCATACCTGCTAGTTTCTTTTTTACATCAAAGGGAAAAGGTCTAGCTGCGGTATCGTTAGTTGCTGCAACATAAACATTGCTTTGTCCGAATGTTTTTACTGCCCAATCATAAAGACTCTTATGACCGGGATGGAACGGATGAAACCCACCTGGCATAACTGCTACTATCCGCTTTGCTGAGGCTTCGAACAGTTCTCTTAATAGCATTAGTATGCTCCATCTTTTATCATTTTCATTTCTTCACCAAAGACTTTTTTAATTAATAAATCTTTGTCTTCTGATCTAAAAATGTTTCCTGGTGATCCTAGTTTAAACTTATTGCAATACATTTTCATAGCTTTATCACAACAGTCGCCTAAGCAATCATTAGCATTACATTCTTTACCTGAGTCATGACGATCTTTCATTTTCATAACAGCTGGAAATAAACTTTTACGATAAAACATAGGATCATTACGCATAAAGATAGCTACATCGTCTACTACATCAAATGGTAGTTTATTGTCCATTGGGGTTGCAAGTTCATCAATACGCATATTACCACTTCCTACATGACCAGTAACGTGCCTTAGTACGTGGTCCTGGATTATCACAGTTGTGTCTTGCTCTAAAGCTCTTACGTCTTTTAGGATTATTTTTCTTGATGCTCATTGCTTTGCCTTTAACACTTGAGCCACCATGTCCAAAGTTTACTTTCTTTACGTTACCTGTTTTAGGATCTTTAACGTATACTTTAAACTTCTTAACATCGCCTTGCATAGGCTTACCAAGTTTAACTTTGCGACCTTGATACTCTGCTTCGTCCATCGGATCATCGTCTAAGTTATAATGTAGCATACCGTACTGCTCGTAAAACTCATCGTCATCATCGTATGTTTCTTCTGTAATATTGTCGATATCACTGCCGATTTCAATATCAAAATCTTCATAACCCTGTTCAAACATATAGTTTGCGAGTTTTTCAGCATATTCGTTTGCTTCGTCTTCTGATAGTTCTTTAGTTAATGGAATTTGAAATACTGTGCAGTCTTGTTCAGTCACAAATACTTGACTTTCTGCAAAGATGCTTTCATCTAGTTTAGTAGCACCTTCCTGTTTTTCCATTACGACTCTTACAAAATTTTCCATATCTTATACCTTAATGATTTAGTGTTATTGAATTAACAGAACCGTCTGACCAGCTACTTACAACAACTCTTACCCATACATAGTTCCCTGTAAAGTTCTTTATGTGCGAGCCAGTTGCTATTGCACTGTCGTTTGCAAATCCAATAGTTTCATGTTCTGTTGCGTCAAGTGTAAACCAATCAGCATCTACAGGATTAGTTGCAAGAGTTGCTTGCATTTTAATCTTACCCTGAAACCCAGTTATGTTGTACTGTACGGTATGAAATCCGTCACTACGACCATAATAGCCGTCGCCTTTAAACTTCTCTCCAGTTACAGATTCAATCGTACTATCCCCTGGATGAGTTTGTGCTGTTAATATTGTTTCACTTTGTGCCATACATATATTTATCAATATCGTCTTTGTATACTAATTTCTCTACGTTACGTATACTCTGTCCAGCTAATAGTGTTACAAGATTTAATACTTTTTCGTCACGTACAAACATATATAAACCGTTTAAATATCCAAACTCTTCTAAACTTTCAAGTGCAACATCGCCTATTTTACATTTATCAGAGTTTGCATGTATCCAACTAGCAAAGTCTTTATTAACTCTATTGCTATTAAACCAAATCTTTACTGGCAATGCAGGCTTTGTATCAACTATTATTGTTTTCGTAGTATTTTTTAAAAACTCAATATGATTTTCGTTAGGTTGCCAAAATGATACTGAACTTGTTCTTAATTTGTTGCCTAACTCAAGTAAAAAGTCTTTATTGTTACTAAACAATGTAATTGAACAATTTGGATCTATCCTTAATTTATATTCTTCACTAGCTTTTAAAGTTTTGTAGAGATCAATAGCATCATAATAATCATCATCAGTAATGATTGTATCAGTGCGCCAAAGTTTTTTTATTAGGGGCAGTCCGTTACGCTTTTGTTCATGAAGAATATCTAATTCTTTTCTAGCAAAACTTAACTTTTCCCCCTTTTGATGCTCAGTTCGAAACATTGAGTTAAGGGAATTTCGGAATACCAATTTATAAAGGTATTCCGAATAGAATAGTTTCTTAGTCTCATGCGAGTTGAGGTTGTTCATCTTTAATTACGTCCAATTTTACTTCAGCATCTCTAATATCAATAATGACACTGCCACCATTCTTTAAGTCGCCAAACAATATTTGTCTTGATAGTGGACGTTTAATGTCTCGATCAATTACTCGCTGTAATGGTCGAGCACCATTTTTAGGATCAAACCCTTTCTCTACTAAGTAATCAAGTGCTTCGTCGGTAACTGTAATTGCAATATCTTTATCAGCAACCATATTTTTAAGTTCGAGCAAGAACTTACCAACAATTTTCATCATTACTTCTTTACCAAGTTTAGCAAACGTAATGACGCCGTCAAGTCTATTTCTAAACTCTGGAGCAAAGAAACGCTTAAATTCTTCATCAGCATATCCGGTAGATTCTTCATCGCCAAAGCCAATTGAATTCTTTTCAGATTGTGCAGCACCTAAATTAGTTGTTAAAATAAGTGTACAGTTGCGAGCGTCAGCTTCTTTACCATTAGATCCTGTTACTTTACCGTTATCCATAACTTGAAGTAATATCTGTGAAACATCTGGATGTGCTTTTTCAATTTCATCTAATAGTAATACACAGTTTGGACTTTCTTGCAACCGTTCAATTAACAAGCCAGATGATTCTTCGTGACCTACGTAACCTGGAGGTGAACCAATTAATTTAGCAACTGAGTGTTTCTCCATATATTCGCTCATATCAAATCTTACAAGTTTTACACCCAAGTTATTAGCAAGTGCTTTTGCAGTTTCGGTTTTACCTGTACCTGTCGGACCCATAAACACAAACGCACCTACAGGTTTGTCATCTGGTTTAAGTCCTGCTTGACTTACAAGTATCTTATCTACAATAGATTCAATTGCATCGTCTTGTCCGTATACAACTTTTTTAAGATTGTCTTCTAATTTAGCTAGATTTTCAGCTTCACGTTCTTGTACTTGTTCGGCAGGTAAGTTAAGCATCTTAGCAAGTTCAAATTGTACTTCAGCTTCTCCTACAATCTTGTCACCTTCGTGATTGTCATTAAGTTTAAATCTTGCACATGCAACATCAATTAAATCAATTGCTTTATCAGGTAGTTTTTTATCACTTTGGTACTTTACACTTAGTTTTACAGCAGCATCAATTGCACCTTCTGTAATTACTGTAGCATGATAGTCTTCGTAATATTTTTTAATACCTGTAAGTATTTCTTTAGTTGTTTGATTTGACGGCTCACCAATAGTAACACGCTGGAATCGACGCATTAATGCACGATCCTTTTCAAAGTACTTGCGATATTCTTCCCAAGTAGTTGACGCAACAACTTTTAAGTCACCTTTAGTAAGTGCAGGCTTTAACATATTGGCTAAGTCATTTGAATTGCCTTGCCCACCTGCCCCAGCACCATTCATCATGTGTGCTTCGTCAACAAACATAATAGTTTTTCCTTGCTTAGTAAGAGCCTGTAGAACTAATTTAAAGCGTTCTTCAAAGTCTCCACGATATTTACTACCAGCAAGCATAGCACCAATGTCTAAGTTATATACTTTATATTCTTTTAAGAAGTTAGGAACTTCATTATTTTCAATTTTAAATGCAAGTCCTTCAGCAATAGCAGTTTTACCAACACCTGGATCACCTACCATAAGTACATTGTTCTTTGCTCGACGTCCTAGTGCAAGTGCCAAACTTTCAAGCTCTTCTGAACGTCCAATAATAGGATCAACTTTGCCTTTTTTAACCTGATCATTTAGATTAGTAGTAAATGCTCGTAATGCTCTACGGGCTTCACCAGACATTTCTTCATCTTCTAACGTGTCCTCTTCGAGTTCGTTATTAATAAAGTCAGCAAACTTAGTTTTTTCTACGCCACCCTTTTCTAAATAATAAACAGAAATTGATTTCTTTTCGTTTAATATACTCAGCAATAAATCAGTAAGTTCAATATGCTGTCGCCCTGCAAATAGAACTTGTGTAAATGCTCTATTCAAAGTACGTTCAACTGTTGCAGTTTTTTTAGGCTTAAATTTTGTAGCATCAGTAATAATACTGTTGCATTCTGTCTTTAAGTGATGCTCGAGATTTGCTTTAACATATTCAATATCAGTACCATACATTGTCATAACATTAACAAAGTTTTCTTCACAAAACATTGCATAAAGTAGGTGTTCAAGTGTCACATACTCGTGTTTTAGCTTTTGTGCATCTTTAATTGATTTATCAAATACTAGTTGTAGCTCTTTGCTTGGTTCTACCATAAATTAAAATCCTATTCCTTAGTGTATAATTGATTTCTTAATAACGAAATCGATTGTATGATATTTTCTTCTTCTATATTAGGAATCTTTGTTTCTATTACTACATAAAGATTTCCGCGCCTGCCGTTTTTAATGTTTGGTACTCCGTATCCTGGAATACTAAACGTTTGTCCTGGTTGTGTACCTTTTGGGATTGTTAGTTTTACTTTTCTATCGTCTAATGTATGTATAATTATAACACATCCTAGCAATAAGTCAAACACATTTACAGTCTTTTTGGTAATTAAATTATCATTATCTCTTTCCCAATTTGCTTGTTTCTTTAGTAATACTTTTACGTTTAAATCACCTCGAGGAAAATGTCCAAGTCCATCGTTTCCTAGACCTTGATACTTAATTGTATCTCCGTGTTTAGCACCTGGTGGTATATCAAGTGTTACTGTTTCTTGTTTTCCGCTGTTTAATGTGTATCGAGCTACAAGTGATTTGCCTGTTAATATATCTGAAATAGTTACTGATGCGTTTATGTTTACATCTTGATTTCTTGGAGTTCTTTGTCGGTTATTGAAGTTAAACATATCTGCAAATGGCGTGCCTGCAAACGGATTATTACCGTATTGTGCATTTGCTTGTCGCATTGCTTCTTCAAAGCCGCTTTGCTGATTGAAGTTTGGTTGGGGATTGTCGTATGCTGCTTTTTTATCTGAATTACTTAATGTTTCATATGCCTGTTGTACCTTAACAAATTCGTCATGATTACCTCCCCTGTCAGGATGGTGTTTCATACTTGCTTTTTTGTATGCCTGTTTAATTTGTTTTGGATCGGCGTTCTTAGAAACACCTAATATCTGATAGTAGTCCATATAACTACTTATCGAGACTATTTGTTAGATTTACTAGATCCGGTATACAAGCCAAACCATGCTGCGCCAGCACCAACAACAATACTAATTAAGCCTGACTGTTCCATAGATGGCTCAGGCAGTTCCATATACCATATTACGCATTTGTAAAGAAGTATGATATATGTAGTAATGAAGATACGTGGGAAAATTCTCCAAGCATCAACTGCTCTTGCTAAATGTATAATTTTAGCATACGGATTAGGTCCTAAATCCTTTACGCTTGTGTCTACTTCTAAGTCTAATTTTACTTTTCTAGTTGTAGATTCGTTGCTTGATGGTACTGAAACTTCAACATCATGTGATTCAGCTGCTGGTTCTGCTGTAACTACCGGCTCGCTTACTACTGGGTTAGTTGTTGCACTCTTTAATTCTGATGGTTTTTTACGTGGCATTATTTTCCCTCCTTGATAAGTGTGTCAATCTTATGCCCATTTTGTTCTATCTTTTTCTCGTTTGATTCTGGTGTTGCATCAAAGATAATCTTTTCAATCTTTAGTGCAGGTATTCTTTCATTTGGTACATAGCGCCAAATATAATCGCCTTTGAATTCTCCACTAGCTTTGTGTATTCCAAATACTGTTTCAGTATTGCCTATTTTTACAATAAGAGCTCTTTCACCATCTAGTATAACTTTGTCGCCTTCTTTAAAAGCAGGGTTCATTTTAAATGCCATGCCTTTTGCAATTTTTGTAGCATAGTCTTTGAACATTAGTGTTACAACTAATGCAAATAGTGCTGCTATAAATGGTGTTGCCATTTCTGCTAATTCAAGTCCTACGCCCCCAGCTCCCATTATTTCACTTTCCACGTTTTCTCTCCAGTTCCTCTATACGGGTCTCGAGTTCGTCAATCTTTTTAGTAACGTATGGATACTTTTTACGCCAAGCATCCGTAGGTTGTTCAAACCAAGTCCATCCCCAACGTTCTACTAAAAAATCTAAGAATAAATCAAACTTTGCATAACACCAAAGTCCTGCCCGTGTGTTCTTAAAATATGCTAGAAAGGCCGCGCCGAGCAATGCACCTATTATACTGGTGTATATCCATAGTGTATCGCCGAGAAGTTTGTCTATCAAATCCATTAGTGGTCCTTCCACTAATATTTATCTGATTTACTTAATCAAAAGGATTGAGGTCTATACCCTTTTGTACGCTATCTGTTTGACGTTGAGCTTCTGCTTCGTCAAGTGCTTCATTTGCTGCTTTATAATAGTTTTCATATGCAATAATTATCTGTTGTTGCTGCTGAACTAAAGCACGTATGTCTGAAAAGTTTAAACCTAAATCACCATACATTTTACCAGTAAGGGAATAAAATGCAAATGGTTTGCCTTCGCTTTGTAGACGTGCTTTAACTTCTTCTAAATTATCTTCGTTAATAACAATCCATTCAATGCGGCGCATGTTGACTTCGTCAACAAGAGGCAAAACTAATTCAGGCTTTTCAATTGGTTTACTAGTTACTTGTATTTGTTGGGGTGTCGTTGAGCAAGCCGCGAGCCCTATAAGTATCATAAAGCCAAGGGCACTCTTTGTTAAAAGCGATGTCGTTTTTAGCATTTTTCTCTTTCTCCGTTAGTTCAGCACCGCTTAATAATTCAAAGCATCTGCCAGCATTTACGCTACCTCTATTTACCGCACGTTCAATTGCTTCGGGGTTAGCTATGGCTGCTGCCGTCATATCAATTTCTGCTAGTTTCCCTGCAAGTTGTTGATTTTGTCTGCGTATAGAGGCAAACTCTGCATTAACTCTTTGTATTTCGGCGTCCTTTGCAGCATTATCGGCCACCATTGTTTTTATTGCTTCTTCGTTTGTAGCAACTGCCAGTTGTAGTTTTGCATTATTTTCAGTTAATACAGCAATGGTGCGTTGAGTATCAGTATAATACCAATACCCTACGCCTCCCATAGTCATCATAATAATTAAAAGTATTCCTGACAGTCTCATAGTTTAGTCTCCAAACATTATAGCAAGGCTTTTTGGACCCATTATCCCATCTGCGGTAAGCCCGTTTTCTTCTTGCCATGCTTTAATATGTGCTTCAGTACCTCTACCAAAGATTCCGTCTGCACCAATTTCTAATTCTTCTTGCACTGCTCTAACTGTTGGTCCTCGTGACCCTACACGAATAGTTTCGTATACCATTTTACTTGGTGACCAATGTCCACCTAATACTTCCATTGCATGTTTGTAATGCTTCTCACGGTCTTCTAAACCAATGTAACCACCATTAATACGTTTAGTAGCACCTTTGACATCACGATTGTCACAATACTTGTTTAGTCCATTTGTATCCCAGAACCAACATGCTGAATCTAGGGCGCCTTTTTTTGTTCTAACGTATTCGACTGCTTCTTCGGGTGACATGTCAACTTCTTGTCCGAACTTTGTATAATTGTATCTACCTGTAAGTTGTAGAATGCCACCACCCCTAAATCTCCAGCCATCACCACTGTCGGTGTCACCGTTGTCCATTCTATTTGCGTAAATAACGTTCGCAATTTTTTTAGGTTGTCTATGATATTCTTGCGCATCTCTGCCTGCTCTCTTAAAATATTTGCCAAATAAAGCATCAAGTGCTTTAGCACTGTAGTTTAAGTTTTCACTTAGTACTTTAAAGTTGTTTGATT
>Ga0187219_1001767_pt1 | contig 10282 bp, 13 predicted proteins | sample 13SPOviralmetaG_FD_130162 | JGI IMG/M metagenome (GOLD analysis project Ga0187219, IMG submission 130162) | Marine viral communities from the oligotrophic San Pedro Time Series (SPOT) site, San Pedro Channel, CA, USA - 13 SPOT_SRF_2010-07-21... | ecosystem: Environmental > Aquatic > Marine >... | reverse complement strand
GAGAGAAGATGTCTAAACTTCTTCAATATAGCTTTATAAGATTCTTCTGCTTTAGCCTTATTGTCCTTTCTTGGATATAGAGACCAAAAGCTTTTAAAATCAGAATCATAGGCTTTAGTATTATCTTTAGTATTATCTTTTGTGTCTTCTTTAGTATTGGGGGGTGTGGAGACCAGTAGGCTAGGGGTTTGTGGACTAGGGGGGGTAGGGGTCTCTAGACCCATAGGGGGGGTGTCTGTAGACCTAAGGGTCAGGAAGTACCTATTAGATGTATTACCTCCATCATCTTTAAACCTTCTTTGTATTTTTAGAAGACCTAGACTCTCAAACTCTTTTACAATCTTAGCAATATGCTTTGGGTCTTTTAGACCTGCTAACTTTGCAATATGAGTATAACTGGGATAGCAACTATTCTGATCATCACAGTAGTTAGCTAGTAAGATTAAGATTAATCTCTTAGTTGGTGTTTGACCTTCAAATTGAATCTTCAGTGCTTTGTTCAGACATTCTATAGACATAGTTCTTTCCCTCGTTGTTTTTTATTTTGGTTTGTTAAGATAATCATAATTAATATTTAAGTCAATACAAATTGGATTAAGAATTAATTTATTACTCCTTCCATTGATAATCTTCGTGTTCATGTAGTCTTTGTTCAATCGCTTCAAGTAGACACTCTTCCACTTCTTTCCATGTATAAAGTTCACCACTGTATTCTTTTTCATTTATGTTGACGAACTTGTTTCTGTAAAACTCGTATTCATTAATATGATAGAACTCACCCCACTTATCTAAAAGTTTTTTCACCCTTTGTTTAGGTGAGGTTCTTTTCTTAATATATCTTTTAGGCTCAGGTATGGGAGTGGTGCATACAGCTTTAAATGGTTTTAGTCTTTTGGTTAATACTTTTCTAGATAGAGTTCTTTCAAAATCTCTAAACTCAACATTCGCGTCATTCATACTTTTAACCAAATCTTTAATATTAGGTTGATCAGGATGAAGGTGATGTAAAAGCAAACAATACTCAGAAACAAATCTACCATTGTGTCTATCATTAGAAAGGCAATGTGCATATTCATGTAGGAGAACTGCATAAGACCTTCCCCATTCATTGCGAATTAAAATATCATTCATATTAAAAGCCCAACAACTACCACGCCCATTTCTAAATCTTAACTTGACGTTCTTCTTGTATATCTTATTAAGTCTTTTAATTACTGCATGACATTGATCTTGTGAAAGATAACTTTGTTTAACCATCCATGACTGAGAATCTTCCCAGTCATAGACTTTTTGTTTTTGCTTATCCCTCATGCTACCTCCAATACTGTAAAGGTTTTGCATGTTTGAACTTTATCCCAAGTAGACCTTTTGATTTTCGTCCAATGGTTTTCTCTGTAAGTGCTAAGATGAGCAGGTCTAATCTTTACCCACTTCCAACCTATTTGACCAACTTGGAAAAGATGATAGCCATGAGATAATCTATTAGCCCTTTGAGGGTTATTATAAAACATTACAATGTCTCTCTTCTTTTTTGCTTCCTTATGTAATGGAAGCTCTTTGTATCTTTTTTTCATTTGATTCTCCTTTTTCAATTTATTAAAAATACTTCGCCTTAAAACTATTATAACACATCTTAAACCAAATTGGAATAGTTAATTTATATGATCATTTTACGTTTTGGATTAATTTGTGATAATATCCGATATGCAATGACTAAAAAAACGACTAGAACCAAATTAACAGAAGAACTGAAAACACAGTTAAGAACTGAATTTGTTCAGGGAATAGAGTTAAAATCAGGTGAGAGAAAACATTTTAGCATTGAAGATTTGATCAAAAAGTATAATGTAGCACCTGCTACCCTTTACAGAGCATCACAATCTGAAGGTTGGAAAGCACTCAGAGAACAATACAACATAGAACTTCAAGAAGAATTAAATAAACAAAGAGCAAAAAAACAAGCCAAAGAATCTATAAAGTTTGATGATAGGCTTTTGATCAAGGCTAATGATTTGATTGATCAGGTTACTTTTTATTTAAACATTAATGAAGATGCTATGAACATGGGTGGCAAACCACTTCAACCAACACAGTTTCTATCTTTGTGTAATGCACTATTGACTGCACAAAAACTAGGTAAGATTTCAATGGGAGAAATAACAGAGAATATCAATGTCAACTCAACCGTCAAAGAAGCAGAAGCCTTCAACTCAATTATGGAACTACTGGACACAGTTAAATCAGAACGCCTTAACAGCGACAGCGACCCATTACACTAATTGGCTTAAAACTGCTCGTACAAAACAATTAGCACCTGAGGGTGAATATCTAATATGGCTTGTGATGGCAGGAAGGGGTTTTGGTAAGACAAGATGTGGTGCAGAAGACATAGCTTTATATGCAATGAGAAATCCAAATGTTAATTGTGCTGTAGTTGCTCCTACTCATGGTGATCTTAGGCGTGTGTGTTTTGGGGGTGAAAGTGGTCTACTAAGTGTTATACCTAAAGAATGTCTTTTAAAGTCTAATGATCAAAAAGGGTATTCTTCAAGTGTGTCTGAAATTAGATTATGGAATGGGTCTAAGATTACAGGATATGCGGCTCAAGAACCTGAGAGACTTCGCGGACCGCAATATCATAGAGCATGGTGTGATGAAATAGCGTCTTGGAGATATCCTGAAGCTTTTGATCAGCTTATGTTTGGTCTAAGGCTAGGTGACAATCCACAGTGCGTGATAACAACAACACCAAAACCAAGCACACTTATTAAAGACTTAGTATCAAGAAATGATTGCTATGTAACAAGTGGCTCTACATTTGAAAACGAAGCAAACTTAGCAGAGTCTGCTTTAAAAATGCTTAGAGAAAGATATGAAGGCACAAATTTAGGTAGACAGGAGCTGTATGCAGAGATCATTGAAGACTTTGAAGGTGCTTTGTGGAGTTCTAATCTAATAGAAAAGGCAAGAGTACACGAGAAAAATGATCTTTCACAGATTATAGTTGCAATTGACCCTGCTGTTACAGCTAATGCAAATAGCGATGAAACAGGTATAGTAGTAGTAGGTAAGGATTATAATAATCATTATTATGTCTTAGAGGACTTATCAGGAAGACATCCACCTGAAAAATGGGGTAGAATAGCTATAAATGCTTTCTACGAATGGGAAGCAGATAGGATAGTAGCTGAAGTTAATAACGGTGGAGACTTGGTAGAAAGGCTTATAAGAAACATAGATAGTCAAATATCTTATAGAAGTGTAAGGGCAACTAGGGGTAAAATACTTAGAGCAGAACCAATCTCAGCTTTATATGAACAAGAGAGAGTTCACCATGTAGGTGCATTCTCAGAGTTAGAATCGCAAATGTGCAGTTATACAGGAGATACAAATAGTTCGCCTGATAGATTAGATGCTTTAGTATGGGGATTAACCGAACTTAGCAAGTCTAAAGGACAAGTAAACTGGAGAATAAGCTAATGGCACAACAAACATTTTTACAACGACTTTTTAATATTCAACAACAAGAAGTCAAACAATCAAACATGATGGGTTATTTTGGGGTTGGTACTGATCAACCTAAGAATTACAAATATGCAGATTTAGCCAAAGAGGGATATCTAAAAAACGCAATCGTTTATCGTTGTGTCAACGAAATATCTAAAGGTGCAAGTGCAGTACCCTTTGTAGTTAAAGCAGGAGATCAGATAATTGAACAACATCCACTCATTGACCTTCTTAATAGACCCAATCCTTTACAATCCTATTCAGAGTTCTTTAATAGCCTGTTTGGTTATGTGTTGCTTAGTGGCAATGCATATATACTTAAAGTAGGTGGAGAGACAGGTACGCCTAAAGAGCTACATCAATTAAGACCTGATCGTATTAATATTAAAGGTAGTGGTAACGCTATACCTGATAAATACGAATATTTAATAAATGGTAGGGTTCAAAATACCTATGATGTAGATCAAGACAATGGCTTTAGCGAAATTAAGCATGTAAAGCTATGGAATCCATTAGATGATTATTACGGATTATCTCCTATGAGTGCCGCGGCTATAGAGATAGATCAATTCAATATGTCTAGCAAACATAATGTAAATCTTCTAAATAATGGTGCAAGACCAAGTGGAGCTGTTATCTTTAAACCTAAAGATGATGCAGGTTTTGCTGTAAACCTTACAGAATCACAAAGACAACAATTACTTACAGACCTTAACAATAGATTTAGTGGTACTGCTAATGCAGGTAGACCTATGCTTTTAGAAGGAGACTTTGACTGGAAAGAGATGGGTTTAAGCCCTAAAGACATGGACTTCCATGCATTAAAGAATATGGCAACCACAGACATAGCCCTTTGCTTTGGAGTGCCTAGTCAGTTAGTAGGTGTTCCTGATGCTCAGACTTACTCTAATGTAGCAGAAGCAAGACTTGCTCTATATGAAGAAACTATAATTCCACATCTAAGAAAGATAGCTTCTGATCTTAATGAGTGGTTAGTGCCTTTATTTGACGATAGGCTTACCCTTGAATTTGATATAGATTCTATACCTGCACTTGCAGAAAGAAAAAAGAAGACTTACGAGAATGTGACTAGTGCTGTTCGTGAAGGTATTATGACCCGTAATGAAGCTAGGAAGATAATAGGTCTTGACCCAGTTGAAGGTGCTGATGATCTTTATATATCAGCTAATCTATTCCCACTTTCAGATAGTGATGTTCCTAAACCTGAGAATCCTATTAACGAAGAAGACTTAGAAGACTACGATGATGATGATGAGGTTGATAAAGAGATAGACTTCCTTTTACAAGAAGAGAAAGCTTTAGCAGACATAAATACAGTTCCTACCAGTGAAATGGCAGAAGAAGCTAAGAGAGGGCTTGAACTTAGAAAAAAGTTTAAAAGGGGTGGCACTTTAGTAGGTGTTGCTCGTGCAAATCAGTTAGTAGCTAAAGAAAGACTATCTATATCCACAATTAAACGAATGTATAGCTTTTTTAAAAGGCATGAAGTGGATAAACAAGCAGAGGGTTTTAGACAAGGTGAAGAAGGATATCCAAGTGCAGGAAAGATCGCATGGTTGCTTTGGGGTGGAGATTCAGGCTTTTCTTGGGCTAAAAGAAAGCGTCAACAAATAATTACAGAAGAAGATAAAGAGTTAGAACTGCAAAACCACATAGAAGCCAAAGAAGATGAAAAGGCTTTATCAGGCAAGGTTAAACAAGCCTTAGAAGGTAAAGTAGAAGATCATAATGAGAAGCATGGTGGCACTAAGACTAAAAGGGCTACTTTAAGAATGTTAGAAGCTGTATTTAGACGTGGTGTAGGTGCTTATAGAACAAACCCTAGTTCTGTAAGACCAAGTGTTAGTTCACCTGATCAATGGGCTTACGCAAGGGTAAATAGCTTTCTAAGAGCATTATCTACAGGCAAGTTTAGAGGTGGAAGGCACGATACAGACTTATTTCCTAAAGGACATCCACTATCTAGCAAAACATGAAGGTAGAACGTAAAAAGTTCAATACCTTTAGACAAGGTAGGATAAACGTAAGGGCTGAAGCTAGAAAACAGCTAGTTTTAAGGAATAATTTAGAAAAAAGGTTTTATAGACAACTTTCTAGCCTATTTAAGAAGTTTCTAAATGTACAGATGTACTTATACAAGCAATATGGGTTATATGAGCCACAAATAGCAGAACAAACCCTTAACGAAGACTTATTTCCTATTATTCACGCACATTACAAGCGTGTTTTTAAAGTTATCTTTAGATATAACGAATCTAAATATAATATTGACAAAAAACAAGATGAAGCTTTTGTTTTTGGTAGATCAATAGACTTTGAAAGCTTAGTAGAACAGTATTTTAATACTAGACAGCTAGTTTTAGCAGGTATAAGTATGCGATTAGCTACTCGTATTAGTAGTGTTATAGAGCAAGGTAGAGCCGATGATCTTACATTAGCACAGATTACCAAATTAGTTTCTGATAAGTTTTTACCTATTAGTAGAAGTAGATCAGCCCTGATAGCCCGTACAGAAACACATAATGCCGCAAGTTTTGCTAATAATGCTTACTTTAAAAAAGTAGAAGAAGACTTAGGCACTAAGATGCTAAAGAAGTGGGTGGCTACTAACGATAAAAGAACTAGATCAGCACATGCATTAGCTAACGGTCAGATCGTAGATATGAATGAAGACTTTATAGTAGGTGGTGTTCCTATGGAATATGCAGGAGACCCTAAGGGTGGTGCATCAAACGTCATCAACTGTAGATGTGTGATTATCTACGCTGATGAAAGAGATATGGAATCTTAATCTATCTATTGACCATTTGAGAAACAAACTTAATATTAACAAATTCACTTTGTGGAATATTATTATCATCAAGCCATTTACCTAGTTCTTTATTGACATTGAATCTATCAACATCAATATAAGTACCTTTATATTCATATCTAAAAAACATTATGCTACCTCTCTTTTGCTAATATTTTGTGGTTTGTAATAACCAACTCCCCTAGAATCACAATCTGCAATAATTCTTTTTGGTGTAAATCCAACAACAGTTCCCCAAACTAGATATGTACCATCATCTTCTAGTGTTGATTTTGGCATAAAACTAGCAATGTTTACCCAAACCTTTTCACCTATTTCAAATTCTTTTTTATTCATTATGACATCACCTCTACATCAACATTATTACCAAATAAAGCAGGTTGATAAGTTGAATCAAAAAGATATTTTATTTCATACACTTTTTTCATCCCATAAGGTGAGTTCTTCCAACTAGAAACAACACCTATCTTATTTTGATATGAATATTTTGCATTTCTATTCATATTAATAACTGTGCCTTGTTCTAGGTTTTCAATTTTTGTTTTGTTTTTTGAGTTTGTCATTTTATTTTACCTTGCCATTTAAGGCTGTTTTCAATTTATACAACTATTATAACCCCGTTATGGATTACAATACAAGTATTATTAGGATTATTTTAAATATACCTATATATTGTGCTTATTTAAGCAATAAGATACTATATAAAGTAATATGCCTATACTAAAATCAACTAAGGTTGTGTTAAGGCAAGATTTTAAACTAGATGTAGGGAGATGACACTATGACGAGTGAATATACCAATTCAAACCAAAGATTAGATGTCTGTACTAGTGAGTACGATTCAAACAAAGAAGATTCTATTCAGAATGATGAGAAGCATGTAAGAGCAGTAGAAGAAACAGAGGACTCTTATATTATTGAGTTTGGTAAAAGTAAACCTGATGTAGAAGAAACTGTTGATGAGATGGAAGACTCTAAAGAAGTAGAAAAAGAGTCTATAGAAATTAAATCTAGCATTAAAGCCTACAACGATGATGAAGAAGACAAGAACTATGGAACATTTGAAGGATATGGTTCTGTTTTTGGAAATAAAGACTTAGGTAATGATGTTATAGAATCAGGTGCATTTACAAAATCCCTAAAAAGAAGAAAACCACAAAACGTAAAGCTTTTATATCAACACAAGTCTGATATGCCTATAGGCGTATTTGATGAGATCAGAGAAGACGATCATGGCTTAGTTGTTAAAGGCAGACTTGCTCTTAAAACACAGGCAGGTGCAGAAGCCTACGAATTATTAAAAATGGGTGCTTTAGATGGTCTATCAATAGGCTTTAGAGTAAACCCTAAAGAAGTTTCATATGATAAGCGTGGTAACAAACGTATTATCAAAGAAGTAGATTTGATGGAAGTATCGTTAGTAACCTTTCCTATGAACCCTCAGGCAACTGTTCGTTCAGTAAAAGGTGAAGATATCTCTATTAGAGAATGGGAGAAAGGACTGCGTGACGCTTTTCAGCTTTCTCGTTCAGAAGCAAAAATGTGTGCAAAAGCACTTGATGATTGTTTTGATCAGCGTGATGCTGATACAAATTCAGACTTGGTAGATGCCATAAAGAACTTAACTTTAACCTTAAAATCTTAATAGGAGATTATTATGTCGGAAGATATAAAAAATGCTATTTCTGATCTAGGTCAAACTTTTAATGAATTTAAAAAAGTAAACGACCAAAGACTAGAAAGCATAGAGAAAGGCGAAGGTACAGCATATGTAGACGAGAAATTATCTAAATTAGAAGCCAAACTGGATTCTTTTGAAGATGTAAATCAAAAACTTACAACTGCTGAAGCTAACGCTGAAAATATCAAAAGCCAAATAGAAAAACTAGAAACGGTTGTAAGAAGACCAAACTCAGGTTTTACTACTAAGCAAGTAGATGAATACATGGGTGCGTTTGATTCATATTGCAGAAAAGGTCTTGAAGGTCTTGATGTAATGGAAAAGAAAGCATTAACAGTCAGCAATGACTCAACTGGTGGATATTTAGCACCACCTGAATATGTGAGAGAATTAATCAAAACGATTACTGAAATGTCACCTATCAGAAGTCTTTCTAGAGTTAGAAGCACTAGTGCTAGAAGTATACAAGTGCCTAAAAGAGAAGCTACTTTTGCCGCTCAATGGGTTGCAGAAAGTGGTACTAGAAGCGAAAGCACACCTAGCTACAGAGTTGGTTTAGAAGAGCTACCTGCACACGAAATGTATGCATTAGTAGATATTTCTGAGCAAGACTTAGAAGACTCAGTATTTGATCTAGAAGCTGAAATGCAATCTGAATTTGCTACGCAATTTGCAGTAGCTGAAGGAAGTGCATTTGTTAATGGTGATTCAGTAGGTAAGCCTGAAGGCTTTTTGCAGAATGCATCTGTTGGCGAAGTAACTTCAGGTTCAAACACTGCTTATACTGCTGATGATTTAATTGGATTAGTACATAGTATTAAATCTGATTATTCTAAAAATGGTACATGGGTATTTAACAGAAATACACTAAGTAACATTAGAAAACTTAAAGATGATGCAGGACAATATGTGTTTCAAGCAGGTATGTCATTACAAGGTGGTGTAACAAATACTATTCTTGGTCATCCTTATGTTGAAGCAACAGATATGCCTAATGCGACACAAGATGCTTCTATGATTGCTTTTGGTGATTTTAGAAGAGGATATATGATTGTAGATAGAGTAGCTTTATCAGTATTAAGAGACCCATTCACACAAGCGACTACTGGAAATGTAAGATACATTGCTAGAAGAAGAGTTGGTGGACAGGTAATCTTACCTGAAGCTATTGTTAAACTAACCCAAAAAGCGTAAGCGAGGTATATTATGAGAGATTTAGGAAATAATCTTGTATCAGTACAAAGTCTTGCTTCTGCTGTGACAGCAGGAAATGATGCTACAGTGAATGCAACTGCAGTTGATTTAAAAGGCTTTGAAGGTGCATATGTGAACGTAAACACTGGTGTTGAAGGCGTAGCTCTATCTAATAACTTAAAAATTGAATTTAAGTTAATGCATGGAGATGCTACTAACGCATTAGTTGCTGTTGAACAGAAAGATGTAACGGATAGCTCAGTTACTTCAGGTGTTTTCTTAACACTTGATGACAATGCTGAAACACCACAAACATCAAGCATCGGTTATATTGGTGGAAAAAGGTATGTAAGCGTTGATGTTGTCTTCACAGGCAATCATTCAACAGGCACACCTATGTCTATTGATGTTATCAAAGGCTATGCACGTCATAGTGAAGGAGCAAGTACAGTAACAGTAGCTTAATTGCTATTTTGTACACTGGTGGGGTGAAATACCCCACCTCTATTTAAGGAATAAATTATGTCAAAAAAATATAAAATTCTAAGACCAAAACCATGTATTGTAGATGAAGATACTAGGAAACTAGAACTACAGCCTGTTGATAAAATAATTGATGCAGATACTGATTTAATGAAAGCCAATATGGAAAGATTTGAAAGCATGGGTTGGGCTATGGAAATAAAAATGGACTCTGTAGAAGAAACTGTAGAAATTGAAGCAGAAGTAAAACCAAAAAGGGCAAGAAATAAAAAAGGTCAATTAAAAGCTGATGACCCATCTACTCCTGATGTTGATGAAGCATGGGAAGGTGGAGAAGCACCAAAGAAAACAGCTAAAAAAACCACAGCTAAGAAAACAACAAAAAAGAAAACTACTACTAAGAAAAAGTCTTAATATTTCTTTTTATTGTATGTAAAGAATTAATGGCTTAGAATAGATGAATGGCAGTCAAGATACCAAGCGATACTATAAGTAAACTAGAAGCACATGAACGTGAATGTGCTATTAGATACGAGAATATAGATAGAAGGTTAGAAAGTGGTTCAAAGAGATTTGATAGACTT
>Ga0187219_1001766_pt1 | contig 10282 bp, 22 predicted proteins | sample 13SPOviralmetaG_FD_130162 | JGI IMG/M metagenome (GOLD analysis project Ga0187219, IMG submission 130162) | Marine viral communities from the oligotrophic San Pedro Time Series (SPOT) site, San Pedro Channel, CA, USA - 13 SPOT_SRF_2010-07-21... | ecosystem: Environmental > Aquatic > Marine >... | reverse complement strand
GCAGCCTTTGTATTTGTCTCTGAGTCTTACGTATTTGTTTACTATTACCTGAAGCTCCTTAACATGGTCGGAATAAGTTTTTAGCTTTTCTTTTAAAACTTTCTTTTCTTGTTTCCACTCTTTGGCTCTTATTCTGTTCTTCCACTCAATTAAACAAGCAGCATTTAAACAAGTTTTCTGGAGAAAGTACTTAGGCTCAAATTTATCTTTACAAATTTTACAGCGTGGCATCTAGTTTAACTGGTCTTTAATATATTGGATATACTTCTCCGTATACTTTTGGTAGAACTCTGCAAACTGTTCTTTTGTTGGCTCTTTACTCATCTTCTGTTTGCAATATAAATATAATACATTTCGTAGCCTTTCGCTCTGAGTCTTTCCGTTTGGTTTGTCTAAGACTACCTTATCAATTTGGTTTATTTCATCTGTAGAAAGTCCTTCGCTATCTTTGTAGTATAGTATTCCGTTTGAGTCTAGTAGCTTGTCGACCTCCATTAGTTCGCTACTGCTTTGCTCTAGGCTTGTAATAAATGAAATTTTTAAGCTCTTGTCTTTTCGCCTTGTTACTCCATCTAAGGAGCATTGTTTAAGTAGTTTCATAGTTTTATTTGTTTTTATGTTAAAATAAGTTTAATTGTTTCATTGTTTTATATCCTGCTAGTACTTGCTCTGTGTCAGGGTCTATAATGTCTGCAAATTCTATCTCGCAAAATGTACCACAGTTAGGCACAATAGGAGGCAAGTGTTTTCCATCTTCAGGGTTTAATTCATCTAAATAAGTTCCCTTTATACAGCTATGTCCTGCACCCCTTTCTACTTCTGCCATTTTATCAAAGTAACTAGGAAAGTGTTTTCTAACATGATTCCAATATCCTTTCCCTCCTTTTACACATTCTATACAATTATTATTGTGAAAGCCTAGCTCATACATTTTGGGTAGCTTAATTCCATTCTTCAGTAATAACTCTGCACATTGTTGCTTATTAATCTTTCTGTCAATTAATGGATATACTGGTAAAGCCTGTGGATATTGTTGACTAAATCTTATAGCTCTATTTATTTCTTTCTTTTCAAACTCAAAACCGAATATCTGACCATCGTGTTTAATAGTATCTTCTATGTTAAACCTTACTTTCTTTTTCAGCTCTAATGTACATCTAGCTCCTGCCACTCCGTTTACATATCCTGTTTTCTCTATCACATCGAATTGGTCTGTATATTTCTCGGATGCTACTCTATTAATTGTTTTACCATACCACTTTTCGCAATCTCTTATAAACCTTTCATTATCTGAATGCGCTGATGCTATAACCATGTAATAGAACTCTATGTTATCTGCACCGTATTTATCTAAAGCTAACTTACAAGCCACAGCAGATGTTACTCCACAGCTAAACCATCCTATTTTTTTCATGTTGTTTTGTTTTTATGTAGTTCAATATATTCAGTTATATTATTTGTTCTTTGGTCGGCTAGGTTCGCTCTAGTCCTTAGTTTTGAGTTTTCTACAGATAGTTTATATATCTGTGAATCTTTGTTTTTTAATTCTTTACTGTACATTATACTCAAGTCATAGAGTTTATTAATCTGTTCTAAAGCACTTTTAAGCGTGTTTAAAGTACTTTTAGCGTCTTCCGATAGGATAAGACCTTTTAGAGCTTCTTCTTTGCTTAGAGGTTGTTTATACGCTCCGTTCTTTTCTAGTACCCTTTCAATAAGAATGTTTAATTCTAGTTTAGTCGTTAATTGTTCTAGTGTCATATCTTAAATTCTTCTTCCTCCATGTAACCACTTAGCCAGTCCTCGTCTTTTGTTGGCTTAGGTTCTATAGTTTTGTTAATATCAAATTCTTTATTTGGTTTTAGTTGCGTTTGTTTAGGCTCTATTATAGGCAGTTCACTTAAAGGGTTTTTAGCATTAGGAGGCAATATACTATAATCTTTTTGTCTAATGTAACAATTAAAACTTAAACCGCCTTTATCCATGTGAAATATTACAGGGCTTTCCATAAAAGTTGGTGTCCCTCCAGTTTCTACTTCTTTAATTTTGCGGATATGTACTTCTGTTTTCATCCACTCGCTTTCGTGCTGAGTCAAACGATGTACTACGATAAAGTCATCTGCTCTGTTTACCCACTTACCTCCTCCCTCAATATCTGAAGCCATTAATGGAATAGGATGTCCGTAAAAGTCGTGTCCTTTGGTAAATGTCTTTCTTAGTGCTTCTGTATTTCCATGCGCCAAAAGGTAAATACTTTTATTATTTTGTTTGCAAAACATTCTAAACTCAGAAGCTACTGCATAATCTCTCTCGTGGCTATTGCCTTTTATATCTTCGCAAGTTGCTAAACTATTGTAAGGGTCTATTACCAAAGCATCAAAGTACTCGCAATCTTCTAAAGCTGCTTTAAACACATCTCTAAAATTCATAAACCTTTTATTAATTCTGTAGAACTGTTCAAAGTCTATAAACTTAAAGTGTTCGCCTATCCAGTTAAAGTGATATTCATACTGTTGTTCGTCTAAGTCTTTTAGTTGTTTACCTGCATGTAGTTGTATTAAATCTCTTTTTATTCCTCCTGTGCTATTCTCAGCACTAAAGATTAAAAACTTTTTACCATGCTTTACAGCTAGACATAGGTAGTAATAGAGTATAAATTTAGTCTTCCCTACGTTAGCATGCCCAGCCATAACGTTAAAAGTTCCTTGTTTGTATCTTAGATGTGAATCCAGAGGAGCGCCTATTTCCAAACCTAGTTTAAAACTTCCATCCCTTATAGAATCTAAATACTTTTTCCCTGAGTTGTTTTCTAATATCATGCTAGGTAGTCTTTAGGGTGTATAACTAATTTCTGTTTCTTATGTTCTTGGTTTAGGTATTTATTAAAGTTCTCTACTCTTAAAAAGTGACTAGGTGTTATCATATTGTTTTCCTTTGCCCATTTAGAATCAAATAAATTTACTATCGCATAATTAAAGTCTTTTAGGTTGTAACTATTTAAAAGTTTCTTTAAGTTGTTTTCATCTGTCAAAGTTAAAACTTTAAACTTTCCTTTTACTCCATTATTTAATTCTTTCTTTTTATTAAACCAAAGCAAGAATGTTTCTACTGAAATAGTAGTTATTTGTTCTTTGTTTAATTGTTTATCTATACTAACAGTGCTTTGACCTTGCTTTGTACTGTGCTTTTGCAGTGCTTTGTCTAGTGCTTTGGTAGGTGCTTTGGTATTTTTTACAATAGCAATAATATTAGAACTGTACTGATTCTTACTTATTTCTATCATTTTAATAAAGCCAAAGTCTACTAACTCATTTAATACCTTGCTATAGGTTCTCCAGTTCTTAATTCCTACTGCCTCCATTACCATCTGACTAGGAAAACCAAACTTTTGTTTCCATCCTAAACGGTTGCAATGTTCAATAGCAAAAAAGTAAACTGCTGTATGTGATGGCTTAATTTTTTCGGGATTATCAAAACAGTAATTAAACCAATTTCGACTTAGTTCGTAACTATTCATTAGAACCCTCCTTTTTCATATAACCGTCTAACCAATTTTTATCATCATATATTTTAGCGTTGTTTATCTCAGTTCTAACCGTTTTTGCAAACTTAATAGCAGTAGGTATATCTAATAAAATATCTAAGTATTCATCTCCACATGAAATTGAAACAACTATGTTTCTTTCATATTGACTACACTCCATAGAAGTTCTGTCTCCTGTTTCGCAAAAAAATGTAAGTTTTGTATTTGCCATAATGTATAAAGGTTTTCTAAAAACCAGTAAAATTTAATTAATAAAAAACCCTTTAACAGCTTTCGAGAATGCAACTCTACTCACCATTAAAGGGTTCAACTATTTAATATTTAATGTAGCTGCTTTTGCATTTCAGCCTACATATATCTATTGTAATTATTTATTTAACTTGTACAAATATAAGCTATTTTATTTTGTATCCGTTGCTTAAAAATAAACCTATTACCTTCCTAAAAGGGTAAGTCATCCTCTGCCTCAGCTTGTACAGTTTCTTGCGCTGTAGTCTGAGAATCGTCTTTTGTGCATCTCCAACTCTGTAAAGTAGTGTAGTATTTGCCTTTCCACTCATTTGTATTAACGTTAAATTTTACGCTTACTTTATCCCCTACTTTGTTAAACTTTCTAAACATTGTACTAGCATCTTTGCCGAATACTTCAAAAGCGTAAAGATTGTTATACTGTTCGTCTGTGGTTAGTGTGTAAGTTAACTTTTGCCAGTTGTCTCCTGCCTTGTTTACTCCTTCTACTGTTTCGCTTATTGTTTCAATAGTTCCTTTTACTTCTAAATCCATAATTCAATTTTTATTTATATTATTGGTAGTTCATCCATTGCCTTGTCTACCTTTCCTTGTCTTATATTCTTATTAAATACCTCTAAATCTGTTTCATCATTTTGAAATATAAAATGGTTGCATAATGCTTCATACATACAATCCCTAAACATAGGGTCTTCTAGTGCGCAAAATATAGCCTCAGATAGTTGCTCATGTGTTGCACTAATTATAAGCGCTGAACTGTCATCTTCTAAAAGACCTGAAGACCTTAAATACATTGCTGATGTATCTGCATTTAATTTTATACTACCTTTAAATAGGTTAGATATATCTAAGTCTAAATCTATTAGCTCCTGTTTTCTTTTTTCTGTTAGTTCCATAATTTAATTTTTTGTAAATATACTAATTTTTATCTATATAATTCCATTAACTTGGTGCATAGTTCATTATGATACTCCCTGTACTCTTTGTCTATTTCTATTAGTCCTTTTATTTTTTTAATAGAGTGCAAAGCTGTTGCATGGTCTAGGTTAAAAATATCTCCTATCTCTGTTAGTGTTATTCTTTGAACTTCTCGCCTTAGAAAATAGGCTGTAAATTGCTTTGCTCTTATTATTTGAGCTTGTCTATTCTTTTCTTTTATCGTTTCTAGTGGAACATCAAAATAAGAGAATATTATCCTACATATATTTTCTATGTGTTTATCGTGGTTTAGGTACATTTTTTTATGTTTTCTGTAGAGTTCTTCGTCTACTGTTCTTAAATATTTTTTGATTCCTTTATCTGTTAAGTAGTGTGCTTGGTACATTTGTAAATAAGTTTATATCTGTGTCTATTAAAATTAATTCTCTGTTCAAGTTTTGCTCTAGCCATTTACCCTGACTATTGTACCACTCTACAGCCTCTTTTTTAGTTCTGTAATACCTAGAATACTCCTCTAAGTTTCCTCTACTATTGTAGACCTTGTAAATGTAAGGTCTAAATCTATCCTCCTTTCTCATTAGTCTAGTATTAGTTGCTTGTTTAAAATAGAATCTCTGTACTCAATATAGAATTTACCGCATTCGATTACTCGCTCTTTTATTAGTTGCTCCTTTTCTGTGTCTCTTTCAAATGAGATTGTCGTAACTCTTAGGAATGGGTCGTGTTTATCTACTTTGTGAATCTTATAATTATCCCAGTCTTTTAGTAAGTAGTCAGGAGTACTAACCATGCAGTAAGCTAGCTCTGCTTTGGGCTTATCGTAAAGCCACATATAAGCCCTTAGTTGCCATTCATAATCTTTGTTGTTTACATCTTCAGGGCTTGCAGGAAATGTCTCTAAACTCCATGAGCTTTTAATGTCGATTATTTTGTCCTCTGCGTTTATGTCGCACTCACCTGTTATAAACTCATTCTCTAGCCTTTCTGTATTCTTTAGATACAATGTACCATGTACCTCATTGTAAAGGTCTATAGAGGTATCTTCCATGTCTATTCCTTTGGTTAAATACTTCGAGTCTATTGTTGACTTGTAACCAAATAAGTCCTCTTTAACAAGTTCCTTAATATAGGTTTTACACGTTGCTGATAATGTTTCGCTTTTCTTTCTAGGATTTGTCATTATCTTTCCTAATGCGCTGCTTCTAATTTTCATAATTTTAGTTTTTATTTGTTTTCTTCTCTTAGTGTTATTTCTTCTTCTATTAAATCTATTAACTTATACAGATTATTTAAATCTAATGTAATATAAGTATAGTCTTTTGTGTCAATATGCACGCAGTCATCGCTATAAAAACTACATTCTATAGGGTCTAACTCTATATCTAAAATAGTTGCTTTATATCCATCCTCGCAAGGAATTAATTTATCTCTTTGAGGACAAAGAGCATCCTCTAATTGGTCTACAGTTTTCATAGTTATTTTTTTATGTAATAGTTTTCTAATTCAAAAGCGTGAGACTTTTCTAACAATTCTATGCGCTCTTCTTGCGCCTTGACTAATCCTTTGTAGGCTTCAATAGTGCTTTCTAAGACAATAATTCTTTTGTCTGCTGTCTTTAGTTCGTTTCTTAGTATCGTTTCCATAGTTGTTTAGTTTAATTCGTTATATCTTTTTATCTGTGCTTCTGTTATAATGTACTTAGCTTTTAAATCTTTGCCGTCTGTTCCCTTTAGCTTTTCGGCTTGAGCGTCTGTAGCTGTGAACTTTCTTTTAGTTGGTTGTTTGTTTTCTTGAGTTCCGCAAGCATCTACATCTTTATCTGTGATAAGTCCTAACATAGTAGAAAGGCTGTATCTTCTCAGGTAGGTTACTCCACTCCCTAAAGTTTGGTAATCGTTCATACCTTTTAAGCTAACCTGTGGAATCTCTGCGCTGCCTTGTATTTGCTCTCCTGACTTAATATGGAAGATAGTAGTAACTAAGTTCCTGCCATCTAGTATTTGATAAAAGCCTAAATCATGCTTTTTTAATAGTGGTTTAATTATTTTAAAAATAGAGTTAAGGTTTGAATAAGTATAGTTAAAACCTTTTGTCTCTTCGTGGATAGTTGGCACTTCATTTTGAAAGTCTGCCAATGCTTTGAATAGTGTTTTCATTTGTTTTCGTTTTTATGTTTGTTTATTAGTTTTTGTTCTTGCGCTTCTCTCTCTGTCGCGTGGTGTGAGATGTCTTTTATTGTGTGTGTACCATTATCCCAATAATCAGTAGTAAAAACTTCGTAAAGGTCTTTATGTACTTTCTGCACCTCGTGTAGTGAATGAGTTAGTTTTCTTTTCATTTTTGTCTAGCTTTTAAATATTTGTAATATAGCTCTGTGTTAAAGTTATCCCAATAGGATAGTAGTGCTGCTTTGTTTTTCATAGTTCTAGTTTTAAAGATTAGTAATATATTTCTTTGCTTTGCTTTTCATGTATTCAATATCTAGCCAATCCAATAGGTCGATAGTATCAAATGTAATACTAAACTCCTTACCGTATTCGTCTGTGCCTTGTAAGATAGTTTCGTTATCATTAGTTGACATGAAAGTATTAATGTCATTTAGTCTTTTGCTTTTCATAGTTTTATAGTTTAAAAGTTTTCAACAATATTAAATATAAGTTTTCGTATAAAAAAATTTTGAAGCAATTATTTTTAATTAGGCACAAAAAAAAGAGCTAACAACTGAATGTTAACTCCTTTCCAAACTAAACTAAACTACGAATGTGTAAATATAATACTTTTTATTTAGTTACTGTTTTTAATCTTTATTTCTTTTGCTCTTTCTATTATATAATTATCTACTTCTAAGTCTGCTTTAGTGTACATTCTAACCATTTCCTCAAAGCTGTACATAATGTCGTGGGGGTCTTGTATAGGAAAGTAAGTACTATACTCTATCTCTTCGTCTGATAGTTCTATTCGCGTCATTTGAAATAGTGTGTTATATGTGAAACCCTACCCATGTCTTTAGAATGTAGAAAACCCTCGCAAGCTACCATGTTACTATATCCACTTTCTGCGTGCCAAAGGTCTGCGCTGCTAGGCGAACGCAAATAAGTTACATTACATCCTGTAAAGTCCTTACCACTTTTAAACTGTGTTTTGTCTTGGTGATGTACATGGTGCAAATAAGCATATCTAAATTTAGTATCTGCCCACATCTGAGGTTGTTCGTTAGCCATTTGTAAAGGTAGATTTGACATTTTGCCTTTGTGTCCATGTTCAAACTCTAGCATATTACTGTGAAACTGGTAATACTTTCTGTACTTTGGGCTTATGTCGAATGTAATATTTTTGCTTTTCCTAAACCATGCAGACAATACAGAAGCCAAAAGACATCCGCTCATTTCATCGTGGTTACTAGGACAATGTATAATGTCAACATCTGCAACCTTTATACATAACTCTATACATTTAATATAACAGTCTTTAGCAATGTTAAAAGCAGTAAACCAATTTACATCTGTGTCCTGTGGTGTAAACTTAGTAGTTGACTTACTGAGATTATCGGTATTTAGTACATCGTTACCTATTACGAAAACAACCTTTTCAATATTAAAGCCAGATGCTTTTTGAATAAGTCCTTTAGTTCCTTCTATTGCTCTTTCTACTGCTATCTTACTATTATAGTCTGCTCCTGTTAAGTGAGCTTCTGCGTACTTGTTTATGTGTAGGTCGGCTATATCTATTACTAATAAATGTCCATCCTCTGATTTGCTTCGTTTTATAGTAGGGTACTTTGGCGAGTATTCTTGTAGCTCTTTTATTAAGTCCTCCGCAAACTTATTTTTTGCTTCAGTCTTAAAATTTGGGTTTTTGAAGAATAAACTACTCTTGTCAGTCTTAAACCATCCATGTTTTACATCGTCAGGGTTTATCCCTACTGCAATGCTTTCCTCTTTTATCCTCCTGTATTTCTCAATAAGGTCTAGCTCGTCCTTTTTTAGCCTTAGTCTTTTGTTTCCTCTCATAGTCGCAAATATAATAAAAACTATTGTTTATAATTTCTTCTCAAAACAACAAAGAACAAAGCAGCTAACAAGACTATAAGTATAATATTAAAGCGGTTGTCCTTCTCTATTACTTTAATCTTATCAACTGGCACTAAAACCTCTTTTACAATAGTATCTCCTTTGCATTCTACCTCGTGGTAAATCTCTTGTCTTAGAGTATCGTAAAAGTACCTTAGAAACACTTTCTCATTGTTTACTACTATAGTGCTATCATGCTTTATTATAGTCGCTGTAGTGTCATGTATGTAGCTTTCTATAATTACAGTATCAACTACCTTTATAGTATCCTTTACCACTAGCCCATGTTTATAAGCATAGTTTTCTGCTCTCTTTACTTTTCTGTTAAGTCTATTTTGTGGATTGCAGGAGATAAAGAATATACAAAGGAGTATTATTCTCATTTTTTAGTAAGACCTATTAACGAGTCCTTGCTTCTGAGTAATAGTAAACCTAGCGCAGCTACTGCTCCTGCTTCTGTTTCTGTATGTCCTTTGCTAACGTAAAGCGTTACTGCTATGCTTAGAATAGTTAATCCCATTAAAGTAGTTACTATTCCTGTTTTAAATAATCTTTCCATTTTGTTTTTTGTTTAGTCTATTTGAAAATGTGCGCCATCTTTTCCCCAAAGGTCTTGACCCCAATTAAGTATTACTCCATGTTTTAAGGCTACATCTTGTAAGTGTCTTGCGATAGGTTCTAGGTATTTTAAATCCCAATTTGCTCGACCATCAAAATAGCAGTATATATCAAAAGCTCTACCTGTCATGTGGTAACTTTTAAGAGTCCAAGTTATTCTACTTTTGTCAGGTCTGCCCTCTAAGTCTGTAATACCCTTTTTGATTAGTTGCTCAGTTGTTCGACCTCTTGCGTAAAGCTCTTCTTGTCTGCGATAGGTTCTAAAGCCTCCATCTCTAGGAATACCAAAATCATAGGGCGAGTCCTTAATAGCTTCTTTTAAGATAGCAATAAGAATAGGGTTTATTCCTTCAATGCGTTCTAAACTTCTTTTACTGAATCTATACATTACTTATTTATTAAGATGTCTAACTTTCCGTTAATTGTAGAGATGCCTATTTTTACGTCGGATAGCTCCTTATTAATAGTGTCTAATTCTGTTTTGTTCTTTTCTTCGTTCTTTTCCATTCGTGAATGAATGCCTGAGAACTTTTTAAACATTACCGACTCGTTTTTATCTATGTCTCTCTTCATCTGTCTTATTTTATCCTCTTGGCTTTTGTCAGACATAACCATCTTCCAATAAAACCCTAAAGCAGAGCCAACTCCCACCACAATGTAAATAACATCCTTTAAACTAAAAATCGTATCCATCGCCACCATCTATCTATATTTTATTTAGTTATTTTTTTTCTACTTCTATCGGCTCGCTCCAGTCACTTGTAGCCATTAATTCTAGGCATTCAGCATGACTTAAAACTTGCAAGGGAGTTACCTTACCATCTGCAATAAATGTAGGCTCGTATCCTTCTTGCCATTTAAT
>Ga0187219_1001765_pt1 | contig 10285 bp, 24 predicted proteins | sample 13SPOviralmetaG_FD_130162 | JGI IMG/M metagenome (GOLD analysis project Ga0187219, IMG submission 130162) | Marine viral communities from the oligotrophic San Pedro Time Series (SPOT) site, San Pedro Channel, CA, USA - 13 SPOT_SRF_2010-07-21... | ecosystem: Environmental > Aquatic > Marine >... | reverse complement strand
CGTTTATCACCCATCATCATTGTACCAGTGAAAGTTTGTGGGCCAGTAAATTCGGCAGTAAAAGTAATATCTTTCATTGTGATTCCTCCATTTCTTTTCTTAAAGTATCTAACAGTTCAAAAAACTCTTCACCAGTCAGCGTTATGTGTGTTGTGGCATAGCGATTACTTTCATCTGGGTAAGAGATTTCAACATAACCTGCGACAGCATTGTCACTGGAATCTCTCATCCAGCCACTAAAGCCAATCCATATGCTACTAACAACACCACCATCTATAAACGTACCAGCACTCAATGTGCAGTCTTCTTGCGGATTAAATTTCATTGTTTTCCCTCCAATTAGTTGAAAACAAGTTAATTGTAGTCTAATGTAAGCATTCTTACAAGAAATAGGAGAAAATAAGTTGCGACACATAAAAAAATACGCCAGTGTGCTGATAGTTATAGGAATAATATCGTCAATACACTTAGTTAATTACTTAATATTATATTCACTGGGGACATAGAGTCCCCTTTTTTTTGACTGGCAAAAAGTCTTGCGCGAACTTAAACTGAAGGCATGGAAACAGTCAAATGGCATGAATTGAGCCATCAAACTAGATGCGTTATAACAATAGACAGTGAACCTAACTACGTCAGATCAATGCTTGACCAAGCAGTAATCACATTAAGCGAAAGTCAGATTGAACAAATAGAATACTCACTGCGAACGCAGGAGTCAGAAGTCGCAAAACAGATAATCTATGATCAGTTTCTGGATTGCATCTTCGATTCTTTAGACTAAGCAGGCCGCTCAATACTGCGCCTAATCTCTCCTCTCTCCTTGTGGTACACAACCATAGTCATCTCTTGTGGACTCAGATAACCTTGCTCATTGTGCCATGCGTCATTAGGCGCGAGATTGGAAAACCCCTCTACTCTGATACCAGCACTATCATGAGTCATTTTAGAATGAAAGTGACCATGTAATGCGTACCTATGTTTGGTTCTACCCCATAGCTCTGGATGCATGCCAGCAAACACTTCAGGCAGTTTGTTGGGTTTAGGTGCGTGTCCATGCGTAATCAGAAGGCCAACCTTGCCAAACTCGTATATCCAGCAGGGAGCTGGACTCATCTCAATAGTCACTCGCTTCTCATTCTTCCAGTACGCCTCCATCTGAAATTTCAAAGCCATAGACATAATGTCATCGTGATTACCACGAACATTCCTACAGATGACCTTCTTATGCTTCTCTAGCGCTCGCTTGACCATGTAATTCATAACAGTGATGCCAATGGCGAACACTCTCTCCAGTCGAGTATCACCATCTAAACTATGGCCTGATGCTCTAGTAGTCTGCTCTTGGTTATCGAAGTGGAAAAAGTCACCTAGATTCAGTATCAATGCTGTGTCGCTATCAGGTGCATTCTGCACAAGGCGATCAAACGCATACTTCAAGTCTCTGCTGGCAATCTCGCAATCAAAATCGTTCCCTGTTTCATCCCCCCAGGCATACATTCCCATATGTGCATCGCCAATTAGATAGCAGGCAAGCTCGTCTTGAGCCAAACGCTTTCTTGGCTTTGACACTTTAGGCGCTAGACCTGCGTTGTTTAAAGCCATCTCCTCAATGGCCTTAGTCATAGCGTCTAACTTGTCTTGCTGAGTGAGGGCAGACTTGACCCACTGAACTTTTACATTACCCTCATCATCATAGAGCGTAGAAACACCTTTGGCGACAAAACCATCAGGAACCGAGTGGTGCATGTCGTGTTGTGGCGACCAGCCTCTCTTCGCTGCATTGATTTTGATTTGTTGCAGTGACTTTTGAAGGGATCTTTTGGTAATGCCTAAACTTTCTGCCGCTTGCATAGCTGTTCTGTGCTCAATTTTGGCTTTAACGTGCTGTTTTTGCCTTTCTGTAGTACAAAATTCCAACAAGCTTTCATCAATCATCTGGTTTCTCCAGTTGCCTAGTCGCTTGGGATTGTAATACGTCTAAATAACCCTTTGCCATTATTAGACTTTCTTCGTCTTGGTTGTCAAATTGGTAAATTAACTGCACTTTACCCTTAAAACTGTGCGACAGACCCATAATTATGAACTGTGTAGCGTCTATATTCTCCTCTACACTGTCTTTTAACGCTTGCAACAGGATTAATTGGTATGTTGTGAGCTTTTCTGCATCAATTATGTCGCTAAGGTTGATAACTTTACTCATACCCACTCATCCATTTCAGGCAAGAACACTTTTTCATCAGTTTCTAGCCACACTTTAGCGCCACAGGACAGGGGTTTATCTGGACTGTACTTCAAAATGCCCGCTATATTCCCGCAACAGTCACATTTAATCCACGCTTCGTTGGCTTTACTATTACCCTTGTACGTTTTAACAGTCAAAACAGGCAAACTATCGCCTTTACTGTTGGCTTTAATGTGATGCTGATTAACATGTATCTTTTTTTTCATTTTTCGCCCCCAGTAGGCCACATAGGGCATGGAAAACCGTTGTTCACCAGCCATCTATGCAAAACCATGTAGATCTGATCGTGTTCGTTTATTTCTAACTCCTCAGTGAATGCTTTTTGCACCACTGCCTTTTGAATTGGCTTCCACAAGTTTTCTTTGACAGTGATCTTGCCCCATGGAATATCAACACCCTCGCGCATTGCGGCAAAAACCACCCTTTGATCGAATCCTGCGGCATTTAATTCTTCCGCTAGTAATCCGCACCAGACATGGAAAGCGTTCCTCTGAGCGTCAGTTTTGGGCCTTTTTGCCCCATTTACGGGTACTACCGTAACGATCCAACCATCTGTAGACTCAGGCCACTCACAATTGACTAATTTAGCAGTTAATTGGCTCCTGCTATCAAGCTTAAACTCCATAACCTTGGCCCCTTAGATAATCAATAAAGCCTGGGGTGCAATTTATGCATGCTAACTCGTTATTATCGGGCGGTAAGCTGGTCGTCTGTTCCAGTAGCCTGATAACCTCTCTTCTTTTGACATGTAGCCGATCAGCGATATCGTAAGGATCAAGATCAGTATTGATATACATGGATAGCACCTGTTTTTTCTTATAAACATTCATAGCTCGTATTCTTTTATGATTCTTTTGACATAATCAGAGTCCACGCCACAAATCTCGGCATGCCACAAATCACCTCTTAGGTATGGCTCTGCATTGTTTATTAAAACTCGTTCTTCTTGACTTGGTTGACGCGACATGACTTGATCCCAATTGTGTTTGTCGATTAAAGCTAATTCTATAACCGACAACATCATTTTCTTTTCTGGCGACTCCCATAACTCTGTGTCTGGGTTGTACCCAAACAGCGGGGACAGTTTCTTCACAACAGCGTGTATTTTTATAAAATTTTCTCGCCATTTTAGATTTTTGGTTTTGCCTGCTCTACTTCCTGTAGTCATACTCAATAATCATCTGTATTTTGCTCCAACGGCATTGGTTTTCCTTCAATTGACGTAAATTGCATAGAATCTTTATGAAAGTATAGCCCAAAATTCTTTTCTGTGCCGTCTTGTCGATTCTTAACAAGATTCAAGTAAACATCTGGCTGTTCTTCTAAACACTTTTTGTCATGTGGCTTTCCAAGACTTTTATACATAAGAGCCTGCTCTCTAATCTTGTTCCTATGAACGACAAAGACTTTATCAGCTAAGTCAGTAATTTCACCAGCACCTCGTATGTTGAACTTGCCAACTCTTTCGTTCTCATCGGCTCCCTTCCTCATATGGCACACTAGGTGGATATGCATCCTGTTTATTTTTGCAGCAGCTCTCAGCTGATTAACAAACTCTGCTTGCTGGGCATAGTCTTCTCTACCCACTCCGCACATGGTCAGGCTGTCAATAACAAGGTGATTAATATCTAATTCTTGACCTGCATAATGCGCTAGACCGAGTATGCGTTCCTGCGGAACTTTATCTAAGCAGTCATAAATATGGCCAACTTCTTTCATTCTATCTAGCCAGCCTTTTGCAAACTCTTTTGATGGAGTACATCCTGCCGCCTGGGAACACATCCACTGCAAAGTCTCTTCTGGCTTCATTTCCATTGACGCTATGAGCACCCTTCGACCCCTTGCCATCAAGTGAGTGCAAACATTACTAAGGAGCAATGTCTTGCCATGCCCGTTGATACCACTCCATATCGAAAGCTGTGATTCACCCAATCTTACTGAGTCATGCGTTTTAGACCAAGGCAACTTGTCTCCCACTAGCCCATGACCATGGCTCATATGATGCAACAACCTTTCTCCATAAGAGTCAAAAGTACCTATCTCTTGTGACTCCTGCCTACCTATAAAGCTGAGTAATTCTTTGTCTGTCAAATCAATCTTGTTCATATCTCTCTCCATTTTTGTTGAATTTTCTAAACTTCCATTGAATATTCAATCGGTAATTTAATTGCAAATTAGTTTTCTTACCCATCTGCATTAACGTATGCATTAAGAACGCTAAACCAATAAATCATCCTTAAAAAACCAAATCTATTTGCATTAAGGGCATGAAAACCTGCATTAAGGACACATAACACATTAAAGTGTCCAAAAAGAGCCAGATAAGGGAAAACCTTTATACCCTTAAATGGCTCATTTTTACCGACAGAACCTAAAGATAGTTCTGTCACTATGCCCATATCTCGACAGGTTGTTGATTTGTATCACCTTTTTTGATTGTCAATACATCCCACTTCTCCCGTAGTTTTTTGGGGCTTAGGATGTTTGACTTCCAAAAACTGTCGCTATTGGCAAACCTAAATAAATCTAGGATCTCACTGTGAGTATGACCATCGTTAACACGCATTAATCTGACCTCATTGGCCCACTGCTCCATATTGGGTTTACGGTGCTTAGGGTTCAGCACTAGAAGTAAGTTGAATATGGTTTCAACTGCATCCATATCACCTTTTTCATAGCGTAGATTCTTTTTAGGTTCTCTTTTAGGTTTGTGTCCCTGTTTTGGTACTGCTTCAGGTATAAATTGGGCTACCCCTATGCCTGTTTTGGTACTACCCAGGCTTAGGTGATATAGATTAGATGAGCCCTCCACTTTTGTCCTAGTGAGCAGACCTTGCTCATTCAAAGACTTTAAAGATTTTAATACAGTCTTGCGATTCAAACCTGTTTTCCTAGCGACATAAGCCACACTAGGATTACATTGCCCAGTGTCTGCATTATGGCAGTCTGACAAACACAATAAGACAAACTTCTCACTGCTTGATACTTCCTGCTCCCAAGCCCAGAAAGTTGCTCTAGCGCTCAACTAGAGCCTCTCATAGCAATATAAGACTCTAGCTCTGATTGCTTGTCAGCCTTGCTTTGTTTTTCACCATTGTTTCTTTTACTTTCAGAAATTTGGAGATGAAGCTCATGGTAATCCACGTCTTTTTTCTGCCTCCTGGCCCTTGAATCGTAATCACCATCAGGGAACAAACTTGTTATATGCACACCAACAGCGTCTATTACATCAGTAGCCCCACAACCTGCCCAACACTTGATCAAAACATTTCCTGACTCACCTTCGTCAACATAAAGACTTGGGCTGTTATCACTGTGTGCTGGGCATTGTGCAATCCATGACCTTCTGTGCTTCTTTCTAGCCTTAACTTCTTTAACCATTGCTAATTTATTAATCAATTCATCTGCCGACATCCTTTCCTCCTTTTTTCCCTTCAAACTTTTTCAATAATTGAAAATGATCCCACCTTGTCCTTGGCATTTCATGCTGCCATTGGTAAACAGCCTGCACACTAACGTCAAAAAACTCAGCAACCAATCTCGGCTCACCAAAGTAATCAACCATTTCTTCGTACTTGTCTTCTTCTAAAATCATATTAAAGCCCTCTTTCATTGCAATCCTTTTTAATGTAAGCTATCTTTAATACAACGTCAACACCTGGAGGGGAAATGAGGCGACCGAGTAAGTGCAATGTTTGTAACAGTTATCTTGATGACGTTATGTGCAGTGAGTGTGGTGGATGCGGTGAAGGCTACACTGAAGGCACGTTATGCAGTAGTTGTCATGGTATGGGAGTAACTTTAGAACTGTATTGTCCAGTATGTGAGGAGGAAGAAGATGGGGAAGATTAAAACTTTAGTAACAATAACAGAGTCAGAAGGAGATCCTGCTGATCATTTGGAAGCCAGCATAGAATACGAATTTTTAAATGTTCTTAATGCTCTTGTGCAACACACAAGTATGGGTAGAATGGAGATGCTAGGCTTCATAGAAGATAAAGTAGATCTTGTTTATGACGCTATTGGTGAAGATATTGATTACGACAACTTGCCTTTTTGAGAGGAGGAACCATGAATAAATCAGAGAACCTAAACGAGCTGGCAACAGCTTTATGCAAAGCCCAAAATGAAATGGGAGGCGCTGTTAAAGACGCTAAGAATCCATTCTTTAAATCATCTTACGCTGATCTCACTAGCGTAATCAAAGCTATTAAGGAGCCGTTCAACAAGAACGGTTTGTCCTATGTGCAATTACCTACCACTTCTGATGGTGGCAAAGGTATTGGCGTTAAGACAATCCTCATGCACACTTCTGGCCAGTTTATCGAGTCAGAGTTTTATTTACCTATAACCAAAGCTGATCCACAAGCAGGTGGCTCTGCAATAACTTACGCCAGGCGTTATGCGTTACAGGCTATGGCTGGTATACCTACTGCTGACGATGACGCAGAGGCGGCAATGATGCGGGGAAAGCCAGATGAGCCTAACGTAGAAGAGCTTTGCGCTATGGCTGTGGCACGAAATAAACAATCTGTTATGGCTGTCAAAGAATATCTTTCTGATCCTTCTGAAAATAACATACAGTTTGCCAAAGAAGCATTTGGTGAGATTGAGGAAGAGGATCAAAGAGCTATGTGGCAAGCGCCTACTAAGGTTTCTACCGCACCATTTACGACTGAAGAGCGCAGATTATTAAAAGGAGCCTAGGGTGGACATTATTGTTATAGACAATTTCTTCCCAGACAAGATAGCACAATCTTTTTGTGATGTTATGGCTAAGCAAAAGTTTGAGTTTTATTGGCCTGGTGACAAGTGGGTGCCTAACTTTCATTGGCACATAAAAGATTGTCCTATGGCATTTGCTGTTCATACTCATATGCCAGAAAAGCTTATTGGTAAGCTAAGATTGTGTGATTTCTATAGCAACTCGCATACGCATGGGGTTTATCCATCAAAACATTCTGACTTCCAAAGCGGAGCAGGGAAAGCTTATACTGCTCTTTACTACCCAGAAATGGAGTGGAAAGAAGAATGGGGTGGTGGACTATATATATTTAACGATGATAAAGTACATAGGCTTATTGGCTACAAGGGCAATAGGCTTGTTTTTTTTGATGCTAGTTATGATCATCAAGCTGCTGGTATAATGCCTGCGGCAAATTATTTACGCATTTCCAATGTCTTGAAGTATTCTTCTGATATTGGCGATGGGTTTGTACCGTTAGACTTTACTAAAATTAATTAAGGAGAGGAATATGAGTAATTACGATAACACTAATTCTGGTGCATTGTTTAAGAACGAAACCAAGCAAGGTAACCAGCCTGACTATCGAGGCCCACTAAATGTTGGTGGCAAGGACTTTGAAGTGTCTGCCTGGATTAAGAAGTCTCAAGCAGGTAAAAGCTTTATGAGTATGTCTATTCAAGAGAAGGATTCTTGGAAGAAGGATGCACCTAAAGCTGCTGAGCCTAAAGTTGCTGAGCCAGCAGGTGCTGATGACTTTGAAGACGACATTCCATTTTAATGGCTGTCTATACTTGCGACCGTTGTGATCAATTAAAAGATGACGACTGGTCGCCTTGTTCGGCTATTGGCAAGTACACCTGGATTTGTGAGGGTTGCTTGCCAGAAGTAGAGGAGGAATCAAATGAAGAAGAAAGTTAAAAAATTGTGGAAGGGCCAGTTTGTTTCGGTTAGAGACTATGAGATCGAAAAAGCTAAATCTGATGGGCTTTTATGTATTAGTTTTGGTGAGTCTAAGATGACGCTAAGATCCCAGGATTTAGATAGGCTCCAACCATCAAGCCAAATCTTTAAATCAAAAACTGGTGGAAAAGATTACCGCCTGGTCGATGTTGAATTTAAACCTGATACAGATAAAAGCCAACAGGGTTTATTCAATGAGTAATACTGTTATTCCATGCCCTGATTGCGGGGCGTTGTTGGAACCAGTCCATAGTGCTAAGGACGATCTTCTAGGTTACTTTTGCAAAGGCATTCTTGTTAAGTCTTGCACTTATATTAATGTTAAGTCCACTGCTGAATATGAGAATGAAATAAAGTATGCCAAAAAAGAAAGCTAAGACTGTCCAGAAGCTTAGGAAAGAAGCCTTGACGACCTTGCAGAAGCTTGTGAGGCTCAAGGCGGCTGACGACAATGGCTACTGTTCTTGCGTGACCTGCGGTGTTACAAAGCACTGGAATGATGGCATGCAAGGCGGTCATTTCATAGCTAAAGGAAACGGTGGCAGAAACATGTGGGCTCTGGTAGAGGAGAACGTGCATCCTCAGTGTGCAGGTTGCAACGGGTTTGGAATGAAATTTGGGAACGCTGAAAGCAGATACACTTTATACATGGAAGACATGTACGGCAGAGACAAAGTTGACGAAATGTTAGAAAAGAATGTTGTTTCTAAATTAGATAGGATTGAGTTGCAAGACTTGATTGATGACTGGAAAGATCAAATTAATGACCACTTGGAGAGAATTGCATGATCAAAGAGCTAAGCTTACTTATAGTTAATGACCAGGCTGACGTAGAAATGTCGGTTCATTTTTGTCCATTTGATAAAGAAGTAAGTTTTTCGATCTGCAATACAAATCAATCAGTACATGCAGGGTGCAATCAGTTTACATTGCAAACAATGCATGACATTAAAATTATTGCTGATTTTTTAAACAGCGCATTGGAGGCAGAAAGTGAATTGTTGGGTATGTAATACTGAATTAATCTGGGGTGGCGACCACGATATTGATGAAGAAAGTGAGTTTTATCGGATAGTTACAAACTTGTCATGCCCGCATTGTCTGGCTCAAGTCGATGTTTATCATAGCCCAAAAGATGAGCTTACTGGCAAAGAAGACACCTATGTGGGAGAATAAATACATTGTTTGGGCAATACTGTTACTGGTTTTCTATATCTTTATAGCGCCTCGTGCTTTTGGTTCGGAGGCTAATGTAGGGGACTTTGGAACCAACCAGCAGGCTGAAACAATAACTACTACAACAGAGACTACTGTGAACCAGGAAGGAATGCCTGTAACAACTGCGGTAGCACCCTCTACTCCAACATATCAAACTGACACCTGCATAGTGACATCTGGAGCAGGTATGCAAACATTACAGATTGGTATTAGCGCGAGTAAAATGAAAGTAGACCAAAACTGTGAGAGGCTAAAGCTTTCTAGGCAACTAGAGAAGCTTGGATTAAAAGTGGCTGCCACTTCTATTCTTTGCCAAGATGCAAGAGTGTGGTGGGCAATGCGTAATGCACAAACACCATGCCCAATAAAAGGGCTAATTGGAGATGAAGCTCTTGACTTCTATAAAGAAAACCCTAGTTTTGTTCCTGATGCTCCTGCTGTCCACAAAGACGATTGCGAGCGAAAACGACTTCGATATGACAGCGTTAAGCGAAAGCACGTCTACGATAAACAATGTAATAACAAATAACATCCAAGATTACATCCAGTGGACTACTCAGTCCATGCTCGATGGCAACACAATCATATACAACAACGATGACGGCACTCAGTACGAGCTGACTCCAGAGCAGATGGATGTCTTTAACCAGGCTTACGCTGATGGCCTAGTAAATAGCACCCCAGAGGCTCTTACAGCCGTTCTCCTGAACGATATGATTGACCTAGAGCAAGACACCTATGAAGAAGAGAAAGAGACTCTAATAGAGGCTGCAAGCGAGATAGCTGCAGTTACAGAGATAGCGGATATGCTTGTCACTGGCGATCAACAAACTAAGATTAACGCTGAGCAATATGCAACTGACAATGACCTTCGAGCAATAAAAGAATCTAGCCGCCAAAAGTTCAATACCAGCATTAGCGGGATGCTAGAAGCCAGTATGACTAAGAATATGATTGAGGGCTATGCCCAGGATTCTTTTGTTATAGATACAATAGCCAACTCATTTATGGCTACGAACACAGTTATGGACTTTTTTACCAACACAGCTATATCTATAGACCAGCTAAACGTAAGGCAGTTAAACCTAGATTGGGAGGCCCACAATACCGGGGTT
>Ga0187219_1001764_pt1 | contig 10286 bp, 4 predicted proteins | sample 13SPOviralmetaG_FD_130162 | JGI IMG/M metagenome (GOLD analysis project Ga0187219, IMG submission 130162) | Marine viral communities from the oligotrophic San Pedro Time Series (SPOT) site, San Pedro Channel, CA, USA - 13 SPOT_SRF_2010-07-21... | ecosystem: Environmental > Aquatic > Marine >... | reverse complement strand
TTAGATAATCCACAAGACTTTAATTCATCAACAGGTAACATTGATGGTATACAGGGTACGAGTGGAAGTGGTACAGCAATTGCTTCTAGCTTTATTGTGGCATCTACATTAGCACTACAAGATACACAGTATGGTGCTAGTGGTGATATGTCTTTATCAGATAAGTTAGCCATTCTATCTGGTAGAAAGTCTCTATATCCAGTGATTGTATATAAGCTAATGCAAGACTTAGACCTTAACTTCGCTATGAATCTTGGTCAAGACTTATCTAGTTCTATATGTGGTGTATATAATGATGTACTAGAGAAAGTAACAAAGATATTTGCATTTGTCAATACTGGTAAGGCACTATTAAGTCAAGTCGAGAATCTACTAGAGAAAGATGTTAAGAAGTTAGCCGAGAGTATTAAACAGAAGGGCATACTACAGACACTATTAGATATACTCAAGAGGATTATTGAAGAAGCAGTGAAAGCCGCTAGAGATGTAGCAACAGCCGCAGTTGCCGCTGTTCTTGGTGCTGTATATGGCATGTATAAAGCATCGATGGCTGTCATGAAGAAGGTTGGTAAGATCATACAAGACATTAACAACTATATGCAAGATGCTACAATACAGTCTATCATACAAGACATGGAAAAGCTAGTAGTTAAATTAGCTGATCAATTCGAAAGACTTACTCCACAAAACATTGCTAACATAATATTCCGTCTATGTCAAATGGCTCGTGATATACAAGCAAAACTCATGGAGCCAGCACTTAAAATGCAAAGATTCGCTGGAAGTCTTGCGACAGAATCCCGGGTACTTCAGAGCCAGAATGCCGTAAATACACAGAAAGCAGTGAAGTATGGTGCTATACGAATCAGTGATGAAGAGCGAGAATCAAAGAAACAAGACATCATTGTAAAGAACTCTAAGGCACCGCCCTCTGATCAAGAAGCAGACTTTCTTACTAAGATTGGTATGACACCAGAAGAAGCCGGTCTTGTAACAAGTGTTAATTCGAATCCAGACGCTACTCAAGTCATGTCTACGATTACATTCTCATCAAAGGTAATAAGTGATAAGGAGTTTCAGGGCGTTAATGATATGGTGTGGGTAAGACTGATAAGAACAGCTAGACAGACTGGTGAGTCATATGAAGTAAAGTCTGCAAAGACAGCCAAGTCAAGAAATCCAAAGAGAATGGGTGGCGTATCAAATACAATACACAACACTGGATATGCTGTAGATATTACTGTCACTGAATCAAATAGAGATGACACTATTGTAGCCGCTAGTAGAGCAGGCTTTGGTGGTATTGGTGTATATAGAAATCATCTACATTTAGACACGAGTGCCCGACGTTCATGGGTATCTGGATTTAGTGGACAAGCACTTACAAGTATAAAAGAATTAACAGAGAAGCATGATATTGATGGCTTTAGAAAGAAGCGTTCATAATACGCTATAAATATATAATACGACTATAATAGGATACAGCATATGTCACTTAAACCAAGACAGAAAGTAGTAGAATTTTTCTCTGACTTTAGTTCAAATCTAGAGACAGTGCCTGGTCGTGCTGATCTTGCAAGAAAAGTAAATGAAGCCGCTGTAAAAGAATCAGTTAAGAATCTCGTAATGACAGATCGTGGAGAGAGATTATTTCAACCACAGCTAGGTTGTGATATACGAGGATCGTTATTCGAGAATGTTACACCCAATGTAGTTCTTATTATAAAAGAGAATATAAAGAACACACTTAAAACATTTGAGCCTCGTTGTATAGTAAAAGATGTTATCATAGGCGGTAACATAGATAGAAATGAACTGAGTGCTACTATCGTATTCAGCGTAATAAATAGTAATAGAGACTCAACAATCACAATCGATCTTGGTAGGGTAAGATAATGACAGATATTTCGCCAATCACGAATCTAGACTTCGATGGCACAAAAGCAGAACTTAAAAAGTTCCTAAAGAATCAAGTACAATTCAAAGACTTCGACTACGAAGGCGCAAACATGAATGTACTATTAGATATACTATCGTATAACACATTCTATAATAGCTATTACTATAATATGGCTATATCTGAAATGTTTCTTGATAGTGCCTCTCAACGTAATAGTGTTATCTCACATGCAAAAGAATTAAACTATCTACCTACTAGTAGACGTAGTGCAAGAGCCACAGCAACACTTGCTATCACTTATCCAAATAATCCAAGTAACTACTTTAACATACCAGAAGGCACTGCACTCATTGGTCGTTGTGGTAATAAGACATATAATCTATTAACTGATATATCATATAGTGCTATAAGATCGACTGATAACGAAAACGTATTTCTTGCAGATATAGAAATCTATGAGGGGCGTAAGATTACCGAGACATTGACTTCTCGTGATACCCTACTATCAAACGATAACATTGATACACGCAGTATTATGTTGACTGTGAATGGTACTGAGTATACTTATCGTACAGATATCACAGGCGTATCTGCTATTGACAAAGTGTTCTACTTACAAGCAGAGAACGATGACAAGTATTCTATACAATTCGGAAAAGACAGATTTGGTGCTGAACCAACTATTACTGATTCTATTATAGTATCATATAGAGTGACTGCTGGCGCCGCCGCTAACGGAATTACTTCATTGACTTTGGGCGCTTTTGGCGGCGCAAGTTCAATAGACATCGTAGTAACTGCTCCATCTTCGGGCGGAAGAGATGCGGAAGACATTGAATCTATTCGGGCGTTTGCACCAAAGTCTACTCAAATACAAGAGAGAGCAATTACACGAAAAGACTATGAGACTCTACTACGTTCTCGTTTTCCTAATATACAAGCAATCTCTGTATATGGTGGTGATGAAGTTGATCCACCACAGTTTGGTAAAGTCATCATCTCGGTTGACGTAGTTGGTGGTGAGGGTGTTGCTGACTATGAGATTGCTAACTTTAAACGCTTCCTACAAGATAAGACTCCACTCACAATTGAGCCTATCTTTATTACAGCGAAGTTTGAGTTCGTTGACACGAATGTAACTGTTACTTATGATCCACAACTTACTGCTAAGTCGCCGGGTCAAATACAGAACGAAGTTAATGATGCTCTAATAACATACAACAATCAGTATCTTAACGACTTCAATAAGACATTAAGACAGTCTCGACTAGCGGCATATCTTGATGCACTTGATCCATCTATTGTATCTACTGATATCTTTACTCAGCCTATCATTGAGTATGTTCCAGACTTAGATGTATCTGCGTCACCATCATTCTCTTATGAGGCACAATTAATTCAGCCTTATCCATTTGACGAAGACAATGGATTTGAGTCATTTCAGCCTGCAATAAGTAGTACACGATTTGTTGTAGAAAACAACTTAGTAACATGTAAAGATGATGGTAATGGTAACATGATGCTTGTAGTTGCTGATGGTAATACTGAGCGAGTATTCAAGCCTAGCATTGGTACTGTTGATTATCAGAAAGGTCAGATTAGATTAATTGATTTAACAATTAGTGCTTTTGTGGGCAAATCAATTAAGTTTACTGCAAACACATCTAACAAAGATATTGTTCCGCCTAAAGATCGTATTATTGTGATTCGTGGTGAGGATATAAATGTAACGGTCAAATCATTGGAATCATAATATAATGAGTGTTGAAGTAAGAGACAATATCTATTCTGACATAGCAAGCCAGTTTCCGGCTGTCTATCGTGAGCATAGCGATATATTTGTTGGTTTTCTTGAGGCTTATTATGAGCATCTTGACGAAGAACTAGATCGTGACCTTCCTAAAATAGGTGATATTGATACTACTCTTGACAAGTTTCTTGTTTACTACAAGAAGAAATATCTTTCTGGTTTACCATTCGAGTCTGAAGTAGATGTTCGTTTTATTCTAAAGCACATACGAGACCTGTACACAAGAAAGGGTAACGAAGAAAGTTTAAAACTTATATTCAAAATGTTCTTTAATGAGAACATCGAAATCAAATATCCATCTCTAAATGTTTTAAGAGCAAGTGACTCTTTATGGGGTGGTGAAGAATTTCTTGAAATGAAATCAATATATGATGTAGATGGTTATCCTATACAACGTGGTAATACAATTCGTGGTGACTTGTCAAGTGCGTCTGCTTTTGTTGACGACATTGTATTTGTAAACATTAAAGGTTCAGTTGTTCCTATTGTATATCTGTCTAATCTAAGAGGCAAGTTTACTGTAAACGATTCTCTTGAGGTTATATCTGCTGATAATGACAACGTAGAAACTATTGTCAACGTGGGTAAACTTATCAATGGTTCTATATCAAATGTCGATGTTTCAAATCAAAACAGATTACCTAGTAACAGAGTTGGTGATCTGATAGAGTTACGGTCATTAAAAAATGGTGTTGGTGCTAACGGAGTAGTCTCTGAAATTAGTGCTGAAGCAATTGGTAGTATTGACTATGAAATTATTGATGGTGGATTTGGTTATATCAAACCAGGCACTAGCCCAAGTATTGAGTTCTATAATGATATTGGTATTAGTAACCGAGTAATCATTATTAAAAATAGTACTCGAATAGATGTTACTCCTGGCGACTTACTCGTATTCCCTGGCTCTACAGTAGACCATGATGATAGAACAAGCACTAGTGAGCAATATAGTGTGAATGGTGCGGCAAGAGTAATCGCTTATAGACATCCACTTCTATTTGTAGAAACAAGATCGACTAGAGAAGATATATTTAAGTTTTTGTCTGGTACATATCGAACTAACACTGGTGCATACAGAAACATCATCTACGATAACTATTACAATGCTCTGAGTAGATTTATAAATCCAACAGCAGTAAGACCATTTGACGTACCTAATATTTTAACACAAGTCACCAAAGATATTTACTTCAAACTAGAAGATGACGATGGTGGTATTATTGGTAGCTTTGCAGGTCTGACAGAAGATGGTGATTTATCTACACTTTCTACAAAAGTAAGTGATATTGATTTTGAATTTCTATTTAAGTATATGCAGTCAGTGAACAATGGTATCAATGACGCAGAGTTGATTAGCAACATTCACGTTATCGAAGGTCTTATCGAAACAAGTGGTCAAAATTTAGAGACTTTTCCAGACTTGAGATTTGTTGGTACTGCTAATCAGGCCGAACTTAATGTTGAAACTCCAGATCGTACTCCTACAATTGCTCCAGTACCCGCAGGTCCGGGTGGATCAACTGGTGGGCTTGGTGAGTTGTTCAACACTCTAAGTCTTGCTGATCTTAAACATGGTCAGCACTATACAATCGTAACACCGGGTACTACACTCACAGACGCTGATTGGAAAAAGATTGGTGCCGCTAAAGGAGTATCTGGTACTGACTTTGTTTTCTCAAATGCTGATATAGACACACTGACAATTGAAGGAAATGTGACAACAGACGCTACTACACTTGCAAGACACGACTGTATCTTCAGTGTTGCTAAACAAGTTTTTGCTAGAATGTATCGATTCTTAGATCAAGTTGATCTCGTACCGCAGTTAACGATTGGTACTTCATTTGAAACACCCCCAGAATATCCAGATGTAACTGATCATGCGTTTCCTCATCCAGATAATACTGGCACAACTGATAACCCCGATCCAGATGATATTGTAGCCGGCAACCCTCACCCTAAAAGAGGTACACCAAATTATGAGTATTATGATGCTTATCATGTACCAGTTGCTCCGACCAATGTTTCTAATCAAGTATATTCGACTACTATAAAAACAAACTTACTGCCTAGCAGAGAATATCTACTCTTTGATTTAGGTGATACTTCATATTCAGAGTGGGTGGCATTAGGCTTACCTTTAGATACTGCTCCAGAGATTACTATCATTGCTGATCCAAACCCTGGCGATAGCGTTGACGAAGCAGTGGTTACTGGTATCGTTCCTAGAAGAACATACTTTATTAAAGATGTCGGTGCATTATCGCCAGTTTTATGGAATGCTCTAGGTTGGAGTGGTGCTACAGAAGATGCTGTTCCATTACTTGGTGATAAGTTTATTGCTAGTTACCCTTTGCCTGATATATCTAGCGTTACTTCTACCTTTGCGGCGGATGATATTAATGGTACTGTTGATTCTGATTCTCTATTTGATCTTCCAGAAGAACTTTATCATTCAATAAAAATCATAGGTCACAATTTTGACACGAGAGATAAGGTGATATTTTCGCCCGGAAGTGGTGTTATTGGTTTGGCAAATCTTGTTGATGCATTGTCTGGTGGAGATTACTACATCAAAAAACTAGATGATGACCATGTTCAGCTTTATACTTCTTATGACCTACTTAGTAATGAATTAGTAGAGTTTCAGAATAACAACACGCTGAGTAGTGGTCACACGTTAACCAGAAACTATGGTTCACCTAAAGTTGTTGACGCCTTCCCATTCTATGACATTAGCAAGAAGTTTACTCCTAATTCAGAAAGTTCTCTTGCAAGTGAGATAACTGGAAGTGGTGTTGTTATTGACTTATTAAAAGTTGATTCTTCTACCGCAACTAATGTGAACTTTATAACAAAACAAGTGGATGGCAATGGTTTTATCAGTAATGTGAATAATACAGTACCAGTAAACTTAGGTCTATATAATGTCGAGGGTTTGATGACAGACCCTATCGTAACTCCTGCTGGCACAGAAAGTGATAGATTACCAATTACTGGTATAGGCACAAATCCAGAGTTTATAGGTCTAATAAATGGTAAGGCTAGTAGACCTGTTCATTGTGTTGGTATCGGACCGTTTAATGATAGTACATCGTTTGATATATCTGCTACAGATAATGACGAAACTGTAACTATCATTACTGATCTTCTCTATGATATTGAGTTAGAGACTATTGGTAATGTTAATGCAACTGATGCGTTCCAAGATGGTCAATATGATTTGTCTGGTGAAACTATCGAGACAGTAGATACAGAATATAGAGATGCATTTACTAAGTATACTTTCACTCTAGGAAGCATATCTGAGTTAAAAGAAGATAACCCCGGAACAGACTATGAGAACGATGTTGGTGTTAATATCGTAAACGAAGCAATAGCTAGATTCAATAAGAAAAATTATATAGTTAACTTTGACACTTCAGACTTTACTTTAACCGAAGGTGAAGTTGTCGAGCAAGAAATAATCATAGAAGATCAAACAATAGACACTATTAATAGTTTAAGTAAAGATGCCGTTGCAGATATACCACCAACTGTGCCCGATCTAGACCCTTTGGCGCCTCAGTATGGAATAAGTGCGACTACTTTTGAACTCAAAGATGAGTTCTACACAGTTAAGGCTGAGTTCGTGAAAAGAGAAGAAGAAGACTTTCACTTTAGACACAAAAGTTTTTACGATTTCGATGAAAATGTACCGGTTAGAATTAGAGCAAAAGATAGAAACATCACTAGAATAAGAATAGACGAAGACTCTTTACCAATGGGAGCAAATGCAGTGATTGCAGGCCCAGCATTCTATGACACTGGACAGATCAAGAGTATTGCTGTGACACACACAGGATATAAGTTCTCGGATGGTGAAGTTATTAATATAGTTAATACAATGCCAGAAAGCCCTAGATTTGAAAAAGTTGTAGGTAGCGCCCAGGTCAGAACTCTTGGACAGGGTAATACTTTGGGTAGATGGAAGAGTAGGAATTCATTCTTGAGTGAGAAAGAAACTAGAATACATGATAATGACTATTATCAAGAGTACTCATATGATATATCATCTATGATTGATCCAGAAATATACACTCCTCTAGTAAAAGATGTAGTAGGTGTTACTGGAACAAAAATGTTTAGCACACCATTGATAAATAGTGATAACATATTAGGTTCTAATGTTGATGCAGATGTAGTCAGATTTGCAGTTAACACAAGCATTCTTAGGTCTGAATCTACATTACAGGGTGAGCAGATACAAGTCGTTGATACTACACTTGAGAATAAAGACTTCATAACTGATGCTGAGAGGGCTATCACTGCTACTGGAATAAGTAATGATGTAGTGACTTCTGCTAATCATGGTCTATTCGATGGTGACATCATTAGACTTGGTGATAGTGGTCAGAGTAATCCTGCGTTAGTCGCCGGTAGCTATACTGTTTCGTCATCTCAAGATGATGTTAACTTGTTTACTTTGACTGGTGTAGGTACAGCAGTCTCGATGACCAATGTTACACTAATCAACGTAGATGACAACATAGCTGACAATGATGCACGATTGGTTGCAATTACAGTTACAAAAGTGAACGAGGGGCAAGAATAATAATGTCTATTTTAGTTATAACCACTGATGGTGATCCGTACCCAGCAAAGGCGGGCAGTACGACAAGAGGCCCGACTGGTATTAACAGAACCACACCTACTAATACGGGTGCGAGAAATTTCGCAGACGATATAGACGGTCCAGATGTTGAAGTTAATAAAAGGATTGAAGATCAAGAAAAAAAATATACGATCAAATATCGTGCTGGCGATAGAAATACTAGTACTAATAATGCACAATCTGTCTACGATAATGATGAAGCGATAGCAGTATCGGTAAATGGTGTAGCAATATATCCACCAGGAGTAAAACATAATCCAGTTTCGGGTAATCCTGCTCCACTTGGATATAGATTTAATGCTGTTCACCCAAACATTTCTGCTTTAGATGAGGCAGGTGGAAGACCAGAAAGTAATTTCAATGAGTATAGATACAGAAGCAACTCTTTTTATGTAGAAGGATTTGGTACACCAATAAGACCAAATGCTTTATTTAAAAATACTAGTCCTTATTATTCTGGAAGTAGCTTTGGTAATGATTATCTAAGACACCCTGCCGTTGGTGATTTCCCAGAGGGTCACTCTAAGATAATAGGATGGGCTTTAGATGGTCACCCCATTTATGGTCCGTATGGGTATAGTAATGCACTCGACCCAGAAAATAGTACAGCGATTCCAATGGTATCTAGTTGGGAGAAAAAGTCGGATGAACAAATATTTTTGATGGTAAGTAAAGAATTAAATCCTAGGCCTCCAACTGGAGTTGGTGGATTTTCTAAGGGTAGCTTTATTGAAGACTATGAGTATAAGGTTGATGGTCAGGGAACATTAGATCAGTATAATGGTAGATACTGCAAAACTCCAGATTTTAAAACTGGAACATATGCATACTTTTTAACATTTGAGCCTAGTTCAGATAGTTCGTCTATTACTCTTGGTGACCCCGCTTATCCATACATAATAGGAGAATATACTAAAGAGCAACGCTCTTCAGATTAACATAGAGAAGAAATAATGGCAAAAATTATTACAGAAAATTTTAAAACAGAAACGACAAATGGTTTGTTCGATTCGCTAGGCACAGATGACTTCTATGTTATAGCCTCTCAGTCTCTCACTGGAATTGAGTTCGAGGGCGAAACTGCTATTTCGAATACGCAGATGGAGAAAAGAGATTTTCAGAGAAAGGCTATATTCGGAAACAGAATTACCAAAGCTAACGCTAGATATATGTTCTTAGAAAATCCGTATGTAGCAGGTAGAGTGTATGATGCGTATGACGATGCCAAAGATGTCGAAACTCTTAACATGATCGTTACTGTACAAGAAGATGGTAGTAACAACTTCTTGGTGCTAAAGTGTATTGATAATAACAATGGTGCAATATCTAGAGAAGTGCCTGGTGCAGTAGATGACACTGTTTACAGTAAAGTTACTACTCAAGATGGGTATGTTTGGCAATATATGTTTACTGTACTAAAAGACGAGATAGAGCAATATAAAACTGGTAGTCACTTTCCTTGCCCAACATTTCCAGATTTTGGTGGTGGTTATGGCGATCCAAATGTTTTTGAGCAAGCAGAAGAGGATATATCTAGAATTGTTGTAGAGTCTACATATGAAGGTCAGTTTAGCCAGTATTTATTTGGTGAAGCAACTAGCACAGGTAACGCTTCTGATGTGCAGACTGTTTCTTCTGTAGATTCTGACACCCCAGGTATTAAGAGAGTCGTAGTAAGTACCGTTGCCAAAACTGGCAGAACATTATATAGTGTCGATGGTGCATATAAAAACATGTACTTACGACACAACACATCTGGAAGATTATATGATGTTGTCAACTCAGTAACGTCTATTGGTAGTAATCAGCTAACTCTTTTCATAAGAACAGATAATCTTGGGTTAGACTCAGATGAAAGTATAGATAGCTTTACTCCCGATGGTCAGGGTCCAAAGCAATGTCAATTGGTAGTAAAAGTTAAT
>Ga0187219_1001762_pt1 | contig 10292 bp, 7 predicted proteins | sample 13SPOviralmetaG_FD_130162 | JGI IMG/M metagenome (GOLD analysis project Ga0187219, IMG submission 130162) | Marine viral communities from the oligotrophic San Pedro Time Series (SPOT) site, San Pedro Channel, CA, USA - 13 SPOT_SRF_2010-07-21... | ecosystem: Environmental > Aquatic > Marine >... | reverse complement strand
TTGATTAACTTTGTTTTGCATTAAATTGTTGATAGTATTTTCATACATTATTGTTTGACCTTCTAAATTACCACCTTGAACATATCCATCTCTTTCAGGAATAAAAGCTATAGCTGTAAAAGGAGCTAATAAAGAATATTCATTGTCATCAAACTTAAATCTATAAGAAAATCTTGGAAATCTTTCTTTTAAAAAATCTTTATCACCTGCCCAGTTAGCGTCATAATCAGGGTTTGGAGCAGAAAAATAAACTCTACTATTTTGAATTATATCTATACTAGCGGTTAAAGTAACAGTATATCCGCCACCACCAAGAGAAGCACTACTATCTACTAAAGCTTTTACACTATCTACAACTGGAGTTAAATTTTCATCTACCATTTCCATTTGCCAATCTCTACTATTAATAGGGCTAATATTCATACCAGTCCCAATAGTACTAGGCATAACGTATACGGTAAAAGTATTAGTGGTAGCACTTGGTGTTGATATATAAGCTTGGTAAGATGCAGGTAAAAACTCACTAACAACGTCTTTCATGTTCATTGTCAATGGCTGATAAGGATAGTACTTAGCTACAGATATTTGGTCTTCATTAGTATAATAAGGAGTTGTTGATGTTCCTGGAAAATTAGTAGCTGACGCAATATTTATTTTTCTAGGTTGATTACGATTATCTGTAAAAAATAAAAAATCTTCCAATACATCAATTCCTAAAATAGGATGTGTTTTTGAAAAATTTAAAAAACTACCAGCAACAAGTTGAGTAAACGTATTTGTAGAAACGTTGTATACATATATATAACAAGAAGAATAATTTGACGCAAAGTTAGATATTAAATTAGATGAACTATCTCTATAATCTGTTATAAAACAAAATATTCTGTCATTGACTACATCTGTCTGTACTCCAATTATTTCTAAATTAGTATTTGAAGCTGGCAAACCAAAATCAGTTAACTCAATATTACCTAACACGTTTTCAATAGCGCCTACGTCTGCTCCTTCAGATTTGTTAATATTAATATTTTGAGCATGTCTATACTCTCCAGGAGGTAATAACCTTGCGTCTAAGTCTTTATTCATCTTAGACTTAAGGAAAGTGTTTTTAATTTCAGCCATAGTTAATGTTTAATCCATTTAGATTTACCTCGCATTACTTGAGTAAATTCTTCTAGTTTAATATTACTTAGTCTTATTTTAGCATTTCTTAGTTGAGCTGATCTATCTCTTTTAAACCTTGCAACTAAATACTCAGGAGTATTAGCTCTTGTAGCTAATATAGAGTACGCTATATGCAAATATAAAGCCTCCTCTGCCATCTTAGGTATCTTACTATCTAAATCGTACGCTAAGCCATCAGATATGTACTCTAGTATGATTAGTTGACCAGCTAGGTCACTGCTAAAAGAAAATTTACCTTCTCTTTCATTTATAACAAACCATCCATTTTTTTGAGATATTTCTGGCTCAAGACCAAATCTTTCTCCATAAGCCATTTTCCACCATTCCCAATTATATATATTAGCATTGTCAAATATATTATCAGTAATTAAACCACTAAGATTTCTTTGATTATTTGTTTTCCATCTTTCATTAGTTAAGCTTTGCGCTGGTTCTAAATTATTTCCAAATACATCTTGAGTAGGTTGACCCTGCGAATCTTGTATTAATGGAGTAGGATTACTTGTTAATCTTGTAGGATAAATAATGTGTTTTACTCCTCCAGAATCTATCCAGGATAATTGAACATAGTTTACATAGTCTTGAGGAATAGCTAAAGATAAACTTGGAGGTATTGTCAACTCCAATTGATTAACAGATTTTAAAGTATCGTAAGAAAACTCTTGCAAACCTCTTTTAGCATGATAAACAATGTCAGATCTTTTACATCTAGGTATAATTTTATCCATACCTACATAAGTCATGTTAAAGTTGTTAATAACATCTTTAAGAGTAGTATATGCGTAGCTACCATAGTTATCCCATAAAGATTGATTTATAAGCTTAACAGATATAGTAGAAGTAGTAGCGACGGCTAAATTAAGCGTTATCGTTTGTGTTACTACACCTTCGGATGTTGCTGTAGCTAAAGTGTAATTAGCAGGTAAAGTTTCTAAGTTGTCTATATATATTTTAAAATTAGGGATGCTAGTAGCTGTAGCTGTTGAATCCCAAATTAAAGGCGTCATGGCTGATGGCCATATCAATGTTTGAGGATTAACGTTTGCACCTGCATACAATTGTTCACCAGCATAGTATTGTGAATTAGTTTCTTTTATTAATCCCATGTTTTATTATCTTTTTGTGTTTGCTTCGTCTTGTGCTAATTCCTGTGATGCTGCTTGAGTAATATTAGGATCTCTAATAACTATACCAGCATATTGTAGTATTTTTAAAATAGCTTCAGTTTGTTGGCTATCACTTATTTCAAAGTCAGTAGAAGCTGCGCCTGAATCATATATGTACTGTCCTAAACTTCCTACTGTAAAACCCCATACTACATTTGCGGGTTTTCTAATATAGTTAAAACCTAAATCACCAACAGCTGTTGTTGCTAAAGCTGGATAAACAGTTACTTTATCTTGTTGATAAACACCTACAGGAAAATTTAATGAGGGTTGAGTTAGCGGGGATAGTTTTAATTGATGATATTCTCTTTTACTAACTATTTCTATTTCTGGTGCGCCATTAGCTTTTTCATAAAACACAGAACCAAACCTATGTAGGTCTGTTGGTTGCGTATAAACGTTACTAGCAACTGCTGATGCATTAGCATTTTTTTCAAATACTTGAAACTCTTCATGTATATGATCCATTCTAGATGCAAATTCTACATCTGTTTTTGGCATACGTATATATTGATTATAATCTTCAAAGAATTTTTCAAAGATTTCTAATTGCACTTGTGTGCTTATTTTATTAAATTCATCTGGTGTCATATAGCCTCTTTGTTCTTTATTTAAGATCAATAACACTGTTTGATAAACTTCATTTACGTTTATTGCCATTTTAATATTTTTAAAAAAAAAGGCGACGTTTAAGCCGCCTTATTTAGTATTACATGTTAAGAGAATTTTTTCTCTATAGATTTATAAACCGCTAAACCTTCGTCAGTTTTAAACCACGCAGCCATTGCTGAGTAAGGGTTTTCATCAAAAGGAACAGTCATAAGTTTTCTATTATTGCTAGCCCAACTAAACGTGCGTTGGTCATCGTTGAGTTTTATAATTTTAGCTTCTTTTGCTTTTATAGCAAAATTCCTTAGCATTATGTTTTCGTCATTTACTAAATCCATAAATAATTTTGGATTTCTTTTAGAAAATATAATCACATCTCTTTTTAGTTCTTTAGAACTTAATTTATTTACACTAGAACCAATTTCAACTCTTAGTATAGCCTCCGCTTGATCTATATCAATTTCATAAGCTAAATTCATAGCAGCTAGTTCTAATTCTAAATAATCAAAATCATCTTCCGCTTCTTCAACAACGTCGTGTTCTCTAAATAAAAGATCTCTATGCGGGTGCTTAATTAAAAACTCTTGTAAGTTTCTTTTTTCTTTAGGTACAAATAAATGACCTTTTTCAAATACAATATGTTTTAAGGTTACATTACCTTTTTGTTCGTCTACAAAAATAGACTTTTGATTAGTAGCGTATCTAAGTTCTCTTTCATAACCTTTATCGTTATCAAACCAAACACAAGGGTATCTGCGAGAATGTCTACTTGCTAACGTAAAAGTTAAAGGTTCTTTGTTTCCTAATAAGTAATAATTTCTATCTTTATACTCCCAAGTATCTACTACTTTAGAAGATTTTTTTTCTTTTGTTTCCATAATATAATATAATATAATAATTAAAAAAGACCCCGCCGAAGCGGGATCTTATTGTTTTGTTCACTATAGTGTTGCAGCAGTTACTGACGCGATTAATCCACTTAGTGTTGCTGGAAAAATACCTGGGCCAGAAGCTCCATTTATCTTATCCATAGCGTCGATTATTAGATCAACGTCTTTCTGTACTAGAGTACCAGCTCCATCAATAGTTACTTTATATCCCGAAAGATATTGAACTATAATGTCACCAGCTGCTACTTTAACTGAACCTACGTTGTCAGCTGATAGCAAATCAAACTTTGCGTCAGCTTTTAACAATTTTACATATCCCATTTTTCTTATTTTTTAAATGTTTATAATTAATTAAGCTCCTTTGAATAACACGAAGTTATTAGCAGCTTGAGTTACTAAACATCTTTCAGATAAGAAACTAATAGTCATAGCATCTAAAGTGTCAGTGTATGCACCACCAACAGAGCCAGTGATCCAAGACTTCATTCTTCTATCTTCAGTTTCAGAAGCTCTATATCTTACGTGTAAGAAAGGTCTTCTAATGTTTGATCCAAGCATTTGATCATATACTGTAGAAGTTCCAGCAGGAACAAGTACACCATCAATTTCTTTAGATAAACCTCTAGTAGAAGCATCGTTTAGATATTTCCAGTCAGTTTTATAGAAGTCATAAGAACCTCTTCTGAAACCAGAAAATCCAAAGTTTAACGCCATATCTCCATCGTTTTCAAATAAACCATAAGAAGCAGCTTGAGTAGAAGCAAACCCACCGTTAACAGCAGCAATCATATCGTCAAAATCAAGAGCAGTAGCTCTAGATAAGAATAACATGTTTTCTTCAATAGCACCTTGCTTGTCTAAGTTTTTAAGGATTTCATCAAAATCACCTAAAGCACCTGAACCAGGAGCAGCAGCTCCAGCAAAACCAGAGTATACATTACCTCTTGACTCGATAGCAGCAAATAAACCTTCTGTACCTTTGATACCTTGTTGTGTACCAGCTACAGCGCCAGCGCCACCAAAAGCTTGATCTCCGTTTGTCATTAATTCACCTTCAACCATAGACATCTCTAATTGATCTTCAAATCTTAATCTTGTTTCAGATTCAGACTTTAAATACCAAAGATATCCATCTTGACCATCTTCTGTAGATACTTCAACCCAACCGATCTGAGCAGTGTCAGAACCATTGATTTGAAAGTTATCTTTCATGATGATTGGAGAATTGTGGTATTGAGTAAAAGATGGTTCAACAGAACCAAGCATTCCTTCTGTACCTTTTCCAAATTCAGAACCGTATACGAACAGGTTTATACCGTTAGCAACTTCTAAAGCGGCTGGAAAAGCAGCAGCAGTTGATTCATAAAGAACACAAGTTAATTCATCATTTGTTAATGCTCCACCAGAGTTAGCAAGTGATCTAACTATTGCTTTAGCAGTAATAAGACCTGTAGCTTTGTCAGAGATTAAAATTGTTTGACCAACTCTAATAGCTCCATCAGTCACAGTAACAGAAGGAGAACTAGCAGCAGTTAAGTTCAATGTAACTGTAATAGTAACAGAACCAACACCAGCTACAGCAGCAGCCGTAGAATCTTTATATGCAATATGTAATCTATTTTGTTCAGACCAAATTACTTGATCAGAAGTCATAGGCATTTCAGCGCCTACCATTCTCAAGAAACCACCAATAGTTCGGTTTCCGTATCTTTCTACCTCTTGCTCATAAAGCTCAGGTAAATATTGTTGAGCAAAGTTGCCCCCAGCAGCACCATCAAAAGACAAATAGTTTGAAGCTAATGTCATTTGCTGTTGAGCTGGCACTAATGAAGCAGGAAAACTCCCGCTAGTATTAAAAGCCATAATTTTTAGTTTTTAGTTTTTATTTTTTTGTTTTTATTTTTAACCTAGAACTATCTACACCACTAACTGCTTTAACTTTCAACCCATCAACAAACACGTCTCCTGAAGCAGTAGCTCTAGGATTCTGTGTTAAATTTTTAGATTTAGCCATAACATCTTTAACAGCATCGGCTTTGCCTTGCTCATAAAAATGATTAGCTATAGCGTCAGCATTTCTAGCTGTGTACATAGCTTTGTGATAGCCTTGAAAATCTTCTATTTCTCCTTGTTTATTAACAAACTTGTTCATAAACGTAGAAAGACTAGATTGTTTTTCTTTAACATCATCTGAGTTGTTTACATTGTACTTAAATCTTTTTTCACCTAAGTTGAATTCGAAACCTTCGAAATCTTGGTTGAATAAATTTGAAGTACCATTTCTAAAACTCTCATGACGCTTTTCAGCGATCTCTTTTTCTTGGTTATGTTTATTGTAAAACTCTAAAGCTTCTTGTTGTTTTTGAGTAACGCCCGGTCTCAACTTGATCTCGTCGTAATATTTACTCTTTAAATCTTCAAGAAAGTTTTTAGCTTTAGCAATTTCTTCTTTCTTCGCGAGTTTCTTTTTTCTTATATCGCGATCTTCATCCACATCTTCATCGTAGTAAAAATTATCTTCCATAACGAATTCAATTTCTTCTTGATCTAAATGTGGTTTACTTTTTTTATAAAATTCTTTTAGCAAAGTGTTGTCATCAACCTTTGAGTAATCAGCATTAAGTCTAGCGTAGTCGTTTATATTTCCACCTGTTTCTCTCATAAAACTAACAAGTTTTTGAATGTTTTCAGGCATTTCTGGCTTTTTAGTCTCTTCTATTTTTAACTTAGGCTTTGCAACTTCTTTGACTTCTTCGATTATAGGTTTTTTTATTTCTTCTTGTACTGATCCCACTTCTTGCAATCCCACAGGATTTTCTTTCCTTTCTTCTTTCTTCTCTTCATTATTAGATAGCACAAGTTTCTCTGTTTTCTGCTCTGAAACGGCATCTTCTTTTTCGTTTAATTTAACTTTAAAAACTTGATCGTTTTCTCTTTTGAAACTTGGTTTTTTTATTTTTAAAGGTTCTTTAGTTTCTTTATCCTTTTTTGTTTCTGTTTTCTCTGACATAATATAATATAATAGTTAATAGTTGTTTATGTGTTTAGAACTGTTCAGCTCCAAACCCATTTAAATTTTCGAGTTCTGGTGACTCAAAATCAGTTGGTAATAAATCATTTTTTCTTTGATTTATCATAGTGCTTTGCTGTGTAGCTTGCATTTTAGTTCTTTTGTCTTTTCTGTCTTCTATCATTGCTTCTCTATCAGCGCTTTTAGATACATCAGCTTGAGTTAACTGCATATCATATCCAAACTTAACTTCCATTTCTTTTTCTTTTAACTGTGCAGCTATTTGCATTCTTTCAATTTCAAGATTATTTTTAGAAGTTTCTATTTGTATTTGAGTTTCAGCTAAGGCTTGTTGTTTCTGAACTTCATTCATAGCTGCTGATTGAGCTTGCTCTGCATTTGCTTTTGCTTGAGCTTCTATATTTGCTTGCTGCGCTTTTTGATCTCTTTTTTGCTTTAACTTTCTACGCTGTTTAAGCATTTGATTAGCAAGTTTTAAATTATTAACTTGCCTAATATCTATAGCGTCTTCTAAATCAATTGATTGAGTTTTTAAAGCTATTTGTATATTTTGTTCTAAAACCTGCTTTTCTTCTTCGTCTGGTTCTAGCTCTAGAAATATACCAAAATTATGTATACTTAAATTAGAAAGCTCATCTAGAGTTCCTACGTTAAATTTAGATATACTAGATTCTAAAGTACTTCTAGTTAAAGGGTATTCCAACGCATCAGCTATTCTTAAAGAAACGTTCTCACATGTCTTTAAAGTTAAGTATAGACTTGATTGAAGTATATGTCTTGTAGCTGTGTTAGAATTTGCCGCGGCTAACTTTTGCAAACCTACTAAAGACTTAGGATCTGGATTGCTACCATCTCTAGCTTCATTAAGCCCGGTTACATCTCTTATCATTTGTAAATAATACTGATAAGTCTGTATTAAACTTTGAATTTTAGCACCACCAGAAGAAGATTGCAATTCTTGTATAGGCACTTTTCCAGGATTCATTCCACCGTCTTGAGTCATTGACCTACCTACAATACTACCAGTTTGGAAGTACATATTTAGTGCCTCAGCTGGGTTATAGTTAGTTCCATTACCTAAATCAACCTCTGCTAAACCGTCCATATCTAAATATACACCATCTGGTACTACTCTAGACATTACCTGCTGAAGTTTAAGATGAGTTAATTGAATCATATCAGCAAAGCCTGTTATACGAGAAACTAATGACTCTATCCTACCGTAGTACATTCTAGGAGCACATATACTATAGTTCATGTTAACCTTAGTTGTGTCTGCATTAGGTCGTGTCATGTTTTTAGACATTTCCCACCTTAACATCATAGGGTGTCCTAATATTTTAGCACCGCTATATAGAACTTCAATCGACCTTGAAACTCTATCAAAGTTATCATTTTCAGGAGGATTAAACTCATCAGTTTTTTCAATTGATTTTTCTAATCCGTTTTTGCCTTTTTTTATTTTAAATACTTGGTCAACATAAGTTTTATATTCAAAATATAATACCTGTACACAGTTTTGATCATTTCTACCATTCCAATTTCTTAAGTACTCAGAGTTACCAGGATATTTCTGTATTCTCTCTAGCTCTTCATCTGATAAATGAGGAAATTGCATTTTTATGCTAGGCAAACTAACTGGTTTAACTTCACCAACATAGTATATGTCTTCAAAATTTGGATCCTTAGTATATGAGTAAACAAGACTAGCTGGATCAACATAATCTACAGTTACACCTTCAGATAAATTAAAGTTAGTTTTAACAGCACCTATTCCTAAAACTGTCAAGTCGTAATTAACTCGCTTAGATATTAATGGGTATTTATTCCAGTCTAATACATAGTTTATAGCTTCTTCTTCAGCAACTTCTATTGACTGTTTGTAGTCTAACTGCATATGCACACCTAAGTCTTCTACATTCCTAGGTTTTTCGTCCATTTTAGGCGATTTGGTTATGTCTAATCCTAATATATTTTTAACAGCTTCTTGATATTTAGCTTGATTAATATCATCTAATATATTTGTAGCGTATTTAGTTCTTTTTTCTAATGAAACTGGATCGTTTGCAAAAGCTTTTAATTCATAGTTTCTAGACGACATTCCATTAACTACTATATCTACAAATTTAGGAATAACAGGAACAGGTTGCCAATCTAAGTTTAAGTAAGATAAATCTCCGTTTATAGATAATTCATCCTTATACTTCTGCACGGGTTGTTCACCTCTTGCATATAACCTAAGCCTGTGATAGTTATTGAAATTAGTTGCATAAGAAAAACCTGCATTTCTAGTATTTCTAAACCATTCGCCTTCAATTGCTTGACCTACTTGATACCCATATTCTACGCTGTTTTTTACTGATTCAGGTACTACCTGGTCGGGAAAAGAACTATTAGTGTTAGTATAAATCATTTATTTTATTATTTTTGAAATTGAGCCATTGTTGTTATATCTTTTAAAACCTAATGGAATAGAAATAGTAGTTCTTTCAGCTGTTGGTTTGTATTTATTTTTATTGCAAGCCATTATCGCTAAACCAGAACTAATAGAAGCATCATGCTTTGTTCTATTGTTTATATTGAATTTAGCCCAGTCTTCTAATGTTTTCTGCATATACATGTCTCCCCATTTATCGCTATTTAATCCAACATAGTCTTCTATGTAAGCTTCAATAGCTGCTGCGTGAGCTTGCTTAATATCTTCACTAGAGTTTGGTATTCCACCTATTTCTTTTTCTGTAGTTGATAATTTATTCCAAACTTTGTCAGGGCGGTTTATACTAAAACCTCTATATCCTCTACGCTTAAAATAATATAGTAACCTAGGTTTGTTATTTTCCGCTAAAATTGGCATGCCATAAAATAAACAAGCCATTAATACTTCTTCAAAGAATATCTCAGCTGTTTGTGGTCTAGCTATATATTCTAAAAAAAAATGATTAGGTGGCGCATCTTCCATGCTAAATTTAGTAAGACCGTGCAAAGCTCCATTAGATCCTTTACCATCTACCGTTCCTGATATATCATAGCTATCACAGCCGAAAGCGCCAACGTGTTCATTTCCAGGATACTTAGTACCATTTTTTATAATCACATTGTTTTGAAGATTTTTAGGTGGAACCCAAGATATTAAAAATCTACCAGCATTGTTAGGGTAAAATATTACTTTACTATCTTTTATTCCATTTTCCCACTGAAAACTACCTTTTGTAACTTGAATAGAGTTTGTTAACTCTTCGTTGTAGTCTATTTGCTCGTATATTTTTACTAAGTTAAATAAAGATTGTTTTGTTTCGTCTCTAAAAGCATGTTTCTCAGTTCTTGGAAACTGCCTATAAAATTCGTTTAATCCGTCTTGGTCTTGCTTGAGTCCTTCGACTTCGTTTTCCCAGTGCTCGATAACTCCAATGT